>UMLQ01045953.1_pt1 | contig 147051 bp, 147 predicted proteins | sample 1966631 | NCBI WGS metagenome assembly UMLQ01 (sample SAMEA4836206, study PRJEB28245) | human gut metagenome | biome: gut microbiome; material: fecal sample | place: Denmark | collected 2008 | reverse complement strand
TTATAAATATTTTATATAGAATTTTTTTACATCATAGAATTATAGGAATAATTTTTTTATAATATTTAAAAATCTTTAATTTAATTTTATAGACTAGCCCTCTCTCCTACTCTGCTTATTTTTCAGTATATTAAAATATTAAAAAAGAGCTAATTTCTTAGACCGATGTCAACATCTCGTTTGTATAAACTAATTTGTAATTCCTTGAGTTAGCTAAAATTCAAGTGTATTTTTATTTTTTTAATATGATATAATAAGTTAAAGGTAAAAAATTAGTAAATTTATAAAACCAGGGGCTAAAAAGATTGCTTTTAGTAAATTTTCCGATAAAATTGAAGTTACAGCATTTAAAAATCCTGATAATAGTGTTATTATAATATTAAAGCTTACAAAGGAGGCAAATAATGATAGATAGAGAAATGAATCCAGACTTTTTAAATTCATTTTTAGACTATAATATTACAATACTTAACAAATCACCTAACAGTATAAAAGAATATAATTATGATCTTATGAATTTCTTAAAGTATATAAAAATACATTTTAAATTAACCAATGAAAAAGACTGGACTAAAATTACTATAAATGATATAAGCCTTGATACAATAAAGAAAATAAAACTAGAAGATATACATAGCTATATTTCTTATATGGCAACAGAACTTAAAAGTAGTCCTGCTACACGTGCTAGAAAAATTTCTTCTATAAGAATATTCTTTAATTATCTTTGCAACAAAGCAAAATTAATAGACACAAATCCTGCGCAAAACTTAGAAACTCCTAAGCTTGGTAAAAGAATCCCTAAATATTTGTCATTAGATGAAAGTAAAAAATTACTAGAAGTAACTAATGATACTGAAGCAAGAAACAATGAAAGAGATTATGCTATCATTACTTTGTTTTTAAACTGTGGTATGCGTTTATCTGAACTAGTAGGTATTGATATACCAGATATAAATTTTAGTGATTGTAAATTAAATGTTGTTGGAAAAGGAAATAAAGAAAGAACTATTTATTTAAATAATGCATGTATGGATGCAATTAATAAATACCTAGCTTCTAGACCTAAAGAAGGAATTAAATATGATTCAAAAAATGCTTTGTTTTTAAGTGAAAGACGTGAAAGAATTAGTAATAGAACTGTTCAAACAATTGTAAAAAAAGAACTATTAAAGGCAGGCCTAGATATTAATAAGTATTCTACACATAAATTAAGACATACTGCTGCTACTCTAATGTATCAATATGGTAATGTAGATATACGTGCATTGCAAGAACTTTTAGGACATGAAAGCATTTCTACAACAGAAATATACACTCATGTTGATAATAGCCAAGTTAGAAATGCAGTAGAAAGTAACCCACTTGCAAACTTTAAGGAGTAAAGTCAAAAGCTTTACTCCTTTCCTACATCCCCCTATATTACAGGAACTTTTAATTCCTGATCTATTTTTAAATTTGAGCTTTCTATATTATTTATTTGAGTAATATCATTCATAATATATCTTATATCTTTTCCCTTGTAATATTCATTTGAATCTTGATTGCTTTTTGCAATACTCCAAAGCGTATCTCCTTTTGATACATATATTGTTTTGTATTGTTTTTCTCCTCTTGAGTATGAAGACTTTGAAATTATTAATGATAAACCCACAATTATTAATAGAACTATTGTTATACTTCTTATAAATTTTTTTATACTAACTATTTTCATATTTTTTCTCCTGTTTTTATATTATTCTTACAAACATTTATTCGTTTGCGTATTCTTATTATAAACACTTGTTCGTATATTGTCAATAGTTTTTTTAAAAAATATTGCAATTTATCTGTATTGCTTTAATTGTCTCTTTGTGATAAAATATAGAATATGTTTATTGAAAAAGGAGAATTAATATGAAAAGCAAAGAAACTATTGTTATTTTAGACTTTTATAGTCAATTTAATCAATTAATAGCAAGACGTGTTAGAGAATGTAATGTTTACTCAGAAGTATTACCTTATGACACTCCTATTGAAAAAATAAAGGAAATCAATCCCAAAGGTATTATATTTACTGGTGGCCCTGCAAGTGTTTATGAAGAAGATTCACCTGCATGTGACAAAGAAATATTCAACCTTGGTATTCCAATTTTAGGAATTTGCTATGGAATGCAATTTATGAGTCATAGTTTAGGTGGTAAAGTTGAAAGGGGAACAAAAAAAGAATATGGAGAAATTGAAGTTAATTTAGACAACTCTTCCCCACTTTTTGAAGGCTTTGACAACAAAAATATTTGCTTGATGAGCCATACAGATTTAGTAAAAGAAGTACCTGCGGGGTTCAAAGTTATTGCAACTACAGATAACTGTCCTACTGCAGCAATTGAAAATAAAGACTTGAACTTTTATGGAATTCAATTTCATGCCGAAGTAAATAACACTGTAAATGGTGTAAAAATAATTAAAAATTTCTTATATAACATTTGCAAATGCTCTGGAGATTGGGTAATGTCTTCTTTTGTGGAAGAATCTATTAAATCTTTAAGAGAAAAAATTGGAGATAAAAAAGTATTACTTGCTTTATCTGGTGGAGTTGACTCTTCTGTAGCAGCAGTTCTATTACATAAAGCTATTGGAAAGCAACTTACATGTATATTTGTTGACCATGGTCTACTTCGTAAAAATGAAGGTGATGAAGTTGAACAAATATTTAGAAATCAATTTGATATAAATCTTATTAGAGTAAATGCTGAAGAAAGATTCTTATCTAAACTTGCTGGAGTTTCTGAACCTGAAAAGAAAAGAAAAATAATAGGTGAAGAATTTATAAGAGTATTTGAAGAAGAAGCTAAAAAAATTGGTAAAGTAGACTTTTTAGTTCAAGGTACTATATACCCTGACGTTATAGAAAGTGGCAAAGGAAAAGCTGCTGTTATAAAAAGTCATCACAATGTTGGTGGACTTCCAGACTATGTAGATTTTAAAGAAATTATAGAACCATTAAGAGATTTATTTAAAGATGAAGTTAGAAAAACTGGATTGGAACTTGGAATTCCAGAAAAATTAGTATTTAGACAACCATTCCCTGGTCCTGGACTTGCAATTAGAATTATTGGAGATATAACAAAAGAAAAACTCGAAATTTTAAAAGATGCAGACTATATCTTTAGAGAAGAAGTTGCAAATGCTGGTTTAGACAAAGAGTTGAATCAATATTTTGCAGTTTTAACAAACTTAAAATCTGTTGGAGTTATGGGAGACTATAGAACATATGATTATACTTTAGCTTTAAGAAGTGTTTGTACAACGGATTTTATGACAGCTACTTGGAGCAGAATTCCATACGACATATTAGAAAAGGTATCTTCTAGAATTGTAAATGAGGTAAAACATATAAATAGAGTTGTATACGATATAACATCTAAACCACCTGCAACAATTGAATGGGAATAAAAAACAAGCAAGAAGCTTTTATAACTTCTTGCTTGTTTTTTAAATATTTTTAATATTATGATTTATAAGAATGATCTATTTCTTTTAGTGTTACATCATGTGCTCCTCCTTCTGAAATACTCACTTCTGAAACCATTGTTAATCTTGCTTTTTCATGTAATTCTGGAATTGTTGTTGCTCCACAATTGCACATTGTTGATTTTATTTTTGCAACTGTTATTTCTAGATTATCTTTTAAAGAACCTGCATAAGGTATATATGAATCAACACCTTCCTCAAAAGCAAGTTTATTTTTAGCTTCTCCACCTAAATCATATCTTTGCCAATTTCTTGCTCTATTTGAACCTTCTCCCCAATACTCTTTAACATAGTTGTTTCCCACTTTTACAACTCTTGTTGGACTTTCATCAAATCTTGCAAAATATCTTCCCATCATTACATAATCTGCTCCCATTGCTAAAGCAAGAGTAATGTGATGGTCATATACTATTCCACCATCTGAACATACAGGAATATATATTCCTGTTTCTTCAAAATATTTGTTTCTTTCATCTACAACTTCCATTAAAGCACTTGCTTGTCCACGACCAATTCCTTTTGTTTCACGAGTTATACAAATTGATCCTCCACCTACTCCGACTTTTATAAAATCAGCACCAGCATCTGCTAAATATCTAAACCCTTCTCTATCTACAACATTTCCTGCACCTATTTTTAGGTCATCACCATATTTTTCTCTTACAAAATCTATTGTGTTCTTTTGCCATACTGAATATCCATCAGAAGAATCCATACAGATTATATCAACACCAGCTTCTACTAGTGCAGGTATTCTTTCTTCATAATCTCTAGTATTTATACCTGCTCCCACAATATATCTTTTATTTTCATCTAATAAAGAGTTAGGGTTGTTTTTTCTGTCTTCATAATCTTTTCTAAATACTAAATATTTTAGATTTCCTTCTTCTGTTAATATTGGTAAACAATTTATTTTTTTATCCCATATTATATCATTTGCTTCTGATAATGTTATTCCTTTTTTAGCCCATATAACATCTTCTTTTTTAGTCATGAAATTATCAATTGGTTCGTCTTGGTTATCTCTTGATAATCTATAATCTTTATTTGTTACAATTCCTAGGAATTTTCCAGATGCTGTTCCATCATCTGTTATAATAACAGTTGAATGCCCAGTTTTTTCAACTAACTCTAAAACTTCTTTTAAACTAGTTCCTGATTTTACGTTTGAATCACTAATTACAAAACCTGCTTTATGTTTTTTTACATGATAAACCATTTCTGCTTGTGATTCTATTGATTGAGAACCATATATAAAAGCAAGTCCTCCTTCACGTGCTAGTGCAATACCCATTTTTTCTCCTGATACTGATTGCATTATTGCAGAAACCATAGGTACGTTTGCATAGAATTTAGCTTGCTCTCCTTTTTTAAATTTTACAAGAGGTGTACGTAAAGATACATTTGCTGGTATACATCTCTCATCTGTTAAATTTGGTAGTAATAAAAATTCATTAAAAGTTCTTGATATGTCTGGTAATATTTTTGACATGTTTTTTCCCCCTTCATTTTTAATTAATATTTAAATTCTCAATATTATATAATAAAAAGAGACTAAGTTCAATACTTAATCCCTATTATTTTGATTTTATGCTCTTGGATGAGCATGCTTATATACATTTTTTAAGCTTTCATCTTGGAATTGCATATATACTTGTGTAGATGATATATCTGAATGTCCAAGCATTGTTTGAATAGCTTTTAAATCTGCTCCATTTTGTAAAAGATGTGTTGCAAAAGAATGTCTTAAAACGTGTGGTGTAATATCTTTTGTTATATGAGCTTGTTCTTTATAGAATTTTACTATTTTCCAGAATCCTTGTCTTGTTAATCTTTTACCATTAACATTAACAAATAAAGCCTTTTCATCATCAGATTTTATCATTATTGGTCTTGAACTTTCCATATACTCTTTTAGAGCTTTTAATGATAAAGAACCTAATGGAATATTTCTTTGTTTGTTTCCATTTTTACATGTTACATAACCGTTTACTAGATTAACATCTTCTACATTTAGAGATATTATTTCTGTAACTCTCATTCCTGTGGCATATGCGAATTCTAGCATTGCTTTGTCTCTAATTCCTTTTAAATCAACATTTTTGGGTTGATCTAGCAATAAAGACACTTCTTGTGAAGTTAATATACTTGGTACTCTTTTTTCTATTTTTGGAGATTGAATGCCTTCTGTTGGGTCATTTTTTACTTTTTTATTTTTTAAAGAATATTGATAAAATAATCTTATTGAAGCTAAATTTCTTGATATTGTAGAAGATTTTTTATTCATGTCATGTAAATAATTTAAATAATCTTTTATATCCTCTTGTTTAACTTTTGCATAGTTTATATTATTTTCTTCAACATATTTTTCATATTGCAAAATGTCTCTTCTATATGATTGTAGTGTATTATCAGATAATTTCTTATCATTTTGTATAAATTCTAAAAAACTTTCAATTTGTTTCTCCATAATCTAGCTCCTTTATTATTATTTTTATGAATATTTATTATGTATATATTTATATCAAATTAATCTAAAAAAGTAAATAGATTTTTATAATTTATCTTATAAATATTTTATAATCCAAACCAGTATATTTTTTGAGACAAAAACCTCTATAAATGAAGATATTATCATAAAAACTAGCATTAAAGCAGAAAAAAAAGTATGCCTTAATATTTCTAATTTAATGTTTTCTTTTCTTCTATCTTTCATTATTGAATTATGTAGCCTCATTCCACTCACAGAAAGAGCAATAATGCATGGAATAAATATTATATTTTGCAGAAAAACTGTTGAAAGAACAAATAAAATTCCTTTCCATAAACCACATGTTGCAATAACAGAAGATATTGTGTATCCCAAGCAGAATCCTCTAAAAGCAACAATTAAATATACAATTGATATTCCTATAACTGTTGACCCCATAAACCATAGTATTATAGCTAGTACAATATTTTTCTTTATAGAATCTTTAAGTAATACCATATCATTTATTTCTTTGTTTTCCTTTAAAGATGATATGAATGAGGTTATATAATTATTTATTTCTAACTCTTGGTTTTCCGAAACATTATTTATAAAAATAACACCTACTATAATTCCAATTAAAAATATTACAGTAAAAATTATGTACTCTCTTAAGTTGCTTTCCACGTGTGAAAAAATTACTTCTTTTATTCTTGAATTATTACTCCTAAGTTTATTATATCTTCTTCTGTTCATTATTTACCTCCGAAATGCTTATACATAATGTGTATTCGAAAGAATAAAAAAAAGAACAATATATGTTCTTGTAAAATAAAATATTTGTTTAGTTCCGGATGAATTCAGGACAGTCTCCAAAATCCCCAGGTTTGGTGATTTTAAGGGACAGTCCCTAGAATTCCCCCTCACACAAATTCTAATTTATTGAAATAGTGTTATGTCTTCTATATTTGCTGCAAAATATGGCATATCTTTGTCTTTTTCTTTTAAAAACATTGTAAATTCATCATTTAAATAAAAATATCTATTTTCTTCTTCAGGCATAAGCGACATCTCCTTTGTCATTACAATTGCCGCTTCACTTTTTAATTTTCCTCCAGATTTGTCCATTTCTAGTTCTATTGTTTGAATTGCTTGTTCTATTGTACATCTATCGCCATCTTTAGCCAAAAACTCTTTATTACATAGCTCATTAAATTCTTTTCTTGTATTAAATTTTATATTTGGAACCTTTAAAAAGTCATTCTCTGTAAATTTTTTATTTCCTGTATATGCTTTTGCTTTTTCTATTATATTGTTATATATTGTTGCAAAATTTCCACCTTCTGCTCCTCTACATAATATTACTTGTTCTCCTTCTTTTGTGTTTAATATAATTGCAAAATCATTTTCTGTATTATAGTACAATACTTCTACTTGATCATATAATTTTGAATCTGAGTTTTTTTCTATTCCAAAATATTTTACACCTTTATATTTTGTTCCAAATGTACCAGCATCTAGCTCGTTGAAATCATTTTCAAAATTGAATTCTTTTTTTAGCATTGCATAAAATAAATATTTTTTATACCATTCAGAATATCCGAGAAGCATCCTTAGGAACTTCTGACCAATCTATGCTATCTAATACGTCACTTTTCTCATTAAATTTTTCTTTAATTGCTTTTTCGATTTTCTCTTTTAAATCTAATGTTAATAAGTCATATACTTTATAATAATCCTTTTCTGAAAGTTGGTCTTCTTTAAATGTTTGTTTGTTTAAGTTTTCTACTAATTTTTCTTGTGGCGTAAACACTACATCTTGTTTTACTACATTATTAACCATATCATTCCATACTAATTGGAATGTTCCGCACCATATACTATTTGTTGTTATCTCATCTTCTAATGTTGCTACTGTTTTTATCTCATCTGAATACTTTTTCTTCTCAGGATTTTTATTTTTATTATTCTTAAATAAGTATACATACACTCCGGCCAAAACTACCAATAATATAATTACTACAATTATAGTAATTATTGCTTTTTTATTACTTACTTCTTTTTTCATTTATAATTCTCCTTTTTCTTTTAATTCAGCAAGCTTTAATTTGCCCGTAAACTCCACCACCTCCTGCTTGTATTGTCATTTTTCCTTCTCTTGCGGAAATTATATTGTCTGCTATTTTTTCTCCTACAACAGCTTCTAAATCATCTTTACTTAGTTTGTGTAATATATTCATCTCTGTTCCAAAATTATCTAATAGCTTATCTATTGTTTTTTTACCTAATCCCGGAATAAATGTAAGCGGTATTTGATATACATATTCCGGTCTATTTTCTGGGCTTTTTGTTTCTTTTTTATCTTTTATTATTTCTATTCTATCATACACTCCCATTGTTATGTTTCTACTATCACATGTATCGCACACTGTTACAGGCGCATCTCCTGGTATATTTTTGCCACAAACTTCGCAATATGTTCTATGATACTTGCCAAGTTTTGGGTCTAGTCCGTAATTAGTTATAATTTTTCTTCCATCTTCATTTTTTAAAGCTTTTAATAGTTCTTTAAAACTTATATCTCCTACTAATATTTTATTATATTCCCTTGCTATTTTTGGTAGCGAATGAGCATCAGAATTCGTTAAAAACGTTTTTGATTCTAATTCCGAAATAGTATCTGCTAAAAATGTATCAGAGCTTAAACCTAATTCTATGGCTGGTATTTTAGAATATTTTTCTTTAAAAATTTTCTCTAATCTATCTGTGCAATTCCCGTAAAAGCTTTTATGTGGTGTAAAGCAATGTGCTGGTACTAATATGCCATTGTATTTTTCTACTATATCAATTAGTTCATATGCAGAAATATCAGCTCTTTGTGAACTTAATGTAATATTTTTTATATGTGTACTCATTTCTTTTGAAAAACCTTTTATATCTTCTAAATGTGGGAAATAACATAAATTGTGTGCACTTCCGCAATGACCGTTTAAACCTTTCTCTGATGTTTCTATTTCGCTTCCTAAAATTATACATACTTTATCTTTGTATATTATTCCACCATCTTTTATTTCATATGCTTCACCAGTTTTTAAAAAATTTTCTATGTCTTCTATTACATATGGTGATGCACAGTCTATAATTCCTACTATATCTATTCCTTTTCTTTCTCTGCACTCTTTTGCAATGTTTGCAAAATTAAGACTTCTTGCTGCCGTTATTTTTATTGGTTTATTATTTTCACTTCTTCCTATGTGTACATGTAAATCTGCAAAAACTTCGTACATTTTTATCTTCTCCTATATACAAATTTTAGGTTGCAGAATGCAACCTAATTAATAAACTTATTTATACATTTCATCCTTTTTATCTTCTTTATTACTAGTACGTTGATTTATTCTTGATTCAAAATCTTCCATCTTTTCTGTCATATACTTAAGAAATTCAGAAAATGTTTTACCTATTCCATCTTTTAGTCTTCCTAATATACTAACATCTTTTTCTCCTAGCATGGCACTGGTATCTCCTTTATTATATTTATAAATTTTTTAAATTCCTGAAGGTAAATGTTTGAAAGTCCTTTCAAGTTTCTATATTCAAGTAAAACTAATGCTTCATCTGCTGGAAATCCCTTTCTTTCGTCTCTATCTAGCATCATACCACCGAAATTATCTACTAATTCTAATATATCTGCTTCTTTTTCTCTTTTTACATAGCTATTATATCTATTGTGTTGCTCACATATTTTGCAAAATTCATCTGAAAAGCCTAATTTTTTTAAATAGTCTGCGCTTTCCTTTGCATAGCTTCTGACCTTTTCTAAGTTCTGAAAATCATTCACTTTTTTACATGCATACAATAAAGCCGCTGTTAATACTAAATTTTCGTCAACATCTATATTCATGGTTTCTATAAAAAGTTTTGCAATTGCTGTTTTAAAAAGAACACTATTATCCAAAAAAATACCAGTTTTCTTTTGTAAGTAATATGCTATTTCAATTTTTTTATTAAAGTCTTTTTCAGCTAATATATAGTCTGCAAAAGTTTCCATACATTTGTCCTCCACAAATTTTTCTTATGTATATTCTACTTTCGCAGTTATTATATTCCATAAACATTTATATTTCAACGGTTGTCGTTAAAACGTAATGTTTTTGTAATCATTTAGTAATAATTGTACTAAATTCTAGAAATTTCTCCTCTTGCTAGTTCGTCACATCTGTTATTGAATTCATTATCGCTATGTCCTTTTACTTTTATAAATTTAACTTTATGTACCTTGGTTAAGTTATACAATTCTTGCCACAATTCTTTATTTTTTACAGGTTCTTTACTTGCTGTTTTCCAATTATTTTTTATCCAATTATATATCCAACCATTATTAAAGCAATTAACAACATACGCACTATCACTATATAAATCTACCTCGCATGGCTTTTTTAATAGTTTTAACGCTTCTATAACTGCAGTTATTTCCATTATATTATTAGTAGTATCAGGATTACCCCCACTAATTTCTTTTTTTACATCATTAAACATTAGTATAGCTCCCCAGCCACCAGGTCCTGGATTTCCGTGAGCATGCACCATCTGTATATATTATAACTTTGTCCATATTTATTTTCCTTTCTTTATAAATTGGAATTTGTCTTTTTTTATGTTTTATGATATTATATCAATAAATAATTAAAATTTGCAATAATATAGGAGATATTATGAGTAAAATATTAGGAATAATAGCCGAATACAATCCATTTCACAATGGTCATCTTCTTCATTTAGAAGAATCAAAAAGACTTGTAAACCCTGATTATACAGTATGCATTATGAGTGGAAATTTTGTACAACGTCGGCGATACCTCTATAATTGATAAATGGTCTAAAGCTGAAATAGCTTTAAAAATGGGTGTTGATTTAGTTGTTGAACTTCCTACCATTTATAGTATATCAAGTGCAGAAAACTTTGCAGAAGGTGCTATTAAACTTTTAAGTGCCTTTGGCAAAGATGTTACTCTCTCTTTTGGAAGTGAATGTGGCGACATTTCTGCATTAACACAAATTGCTAGTGTTTTATGTGATGAACCTAAAGAATATTTAACAATACTTCAACATGAATTGGCAAAAGGTATTTCTTATCCCAAAGCTAGAGAAAATGCTCTAATGTTTTATTTGGGTGATGTTAGAAAATATGCAAATATATTATCTTCTCCTAATAATATTTTAGGTATAGAATATTTAAAAGCTATGAAAAAGCTTAAATCTAATATAAGTGCTATAACAATAAAACGAATTGGAACTGACTATAATAGTGTAGAAACTGTAGAAAATATTGCCAGTGCAACAGCTTTAAGAAAACTTATATCTTCTAGCAAAGATATCTCTTCTTACTTGCCCGCTCCTTCTTTTGACATATTAAAAAACAACATAAAATATGGAAAGATAGTAAACAGCATTTCTTGTTTTGAAAGAGAAATAATATACACTTTAAGAAAAATGAGTTTATCCGATATAGAAAATTTGCAAGATGTTACAGAAGGATTAGAAAACTCAATAAAAAGTGCTTCTGATTCCTGTAATAATTTAGAAGATTTAATAAATTCTATTAAATCTAAACGATACACTCGTTCTAGAATTCAAAGAATTTTATTATATTCATTATTAAACATTACTAAGAAAGATAAAAAAGATTCATATAAAATAAATCCATATATTAGGGTTTTAGGAGTTAGCCATAGAGGAAAAAATCTACTTTCTCAAATAAGTGAAAACAAAAAATATCCAGTTATAACATCTGTAAAAAAATTTATTGATAATAACAATAATAAGATTTTAAAAAGTATGCTGGAAAAAGATATTTTAGCTTCTAATATTTATACTTTAGGTTATGAATATGATTCAAAAGCTAATTTAGATTATACTAAAAAATTAATAATAAATTAAAATATGGATCGCCCAAAAAAAGCGACCCATACGCAAAAATGAGGCATATCGCCTCATTTTTTATTCTTCCCAGTTATGATATACATCCATAACATCATCTAAATCTTCTAGATTATCTATTAGTCTTTGCATTCTTTCACTTGCTTTTTCATCTAATGCAACATATGTTGTAGGAATCATTTGAACTTCTGCTTCTACAAATTCAATTCCTTCTGCCTCTAAAGCTTCTCTAACTTGTGTAAAATCAGATGGTTCTGTTGTAATTTCATAACATTCCTCTTCTACATTAAAATCCTCTGCTCCATTATCGATAGCTAGTAACATTAGCTCATCTTCAGATAAATTTGTTTTTGTTTTATCTATAACAATAACACCTTTTTTATTGAACATATATGAAACGCAACCACTTGTTCCTAGATTTCCACCAGCCTTATCAAATACATGTCTTACATCTGCTGCTGTCCTGTTTTTATTATCTGTTGAAGCATTTACAATTACAGCAACTCCATTTGGTCCATATCCTTCATATACTATTTCTTCGTAATTTTCATTACTTGCTGAAGCTTTTTTTATTGCATTGTTTATTGTATCATTAGGCATGTTAGCAGCTTTACACTTTGCTATAACAGCTTTTAATTTTGAATTTCCCGCAGGTTCTGGTCCACCTTCTTTTACTGCTATTAATAATTCTCTTCCTAATTTAGTAAATATTTTTCCTCTGGCAGCATCTGCTTTTCCTTTTTTTGCTGCTATATTGTGCCATTTGCTATGTCCTGACATGCTTTTTCCCCCTCTTCTATCTTTATTTTAATATATAATATTAGACAATTTAAATTGCCTTGAATTTTGAGCCTTAAATATTTTATCACATATTTTTATGTTTGCCAATAGGGGCAAATAGATTTAATATTCTAAAGTGCAAATTTTGCACTCTAGAATTTATAATTCAAATATATTTGCTTTTACAATAAGTTTTTGTATTCTTGTTTTGTCCTCTAATGAGACCTCCCACAAGCTTCCTGCAATACTTCTTTTAATTTTATACTCTTTAGTAGGTTCTCCAATTAGTTTATTCAGTTGCTTTTGCAGAGACACTTTATTAGTATATATCACAATTTTATTTTCGCTATATAAAACATTTATATTTGTTTCTATTTCGGATTTAATTGCTTCTTTGTATATTTTTTTCATAATTTAAAATTCCGCACTTCCTGTTGTTCTTGGGAAAGGAATTACATCTCTAATGTTAGACATTCCTGTTAAGTACATAACCATTCTTTCAAATCCTAATCCAAATCCTGAGTGTACAACAGTTCCATATTTTCTTGTATCTAAATATGCTTTATATGTCTCTTCGTCCATTCCTTGTTCTTTAATTTTGTTTATTAGCACTTCATAATTTTCTTCTCTTTGGCTACCACCAATTATTTCTCCAACTCCTGGTACTAATAAATCTACTGCTGCAACTGTTTTTCCATCTGGATTTTGTTTCATATAAAATGCTTTTACTCCTGCTGGATAATCTGTAACAAATACTGGTTTTTTATAAATTTTCTCTGTTATAAATCTTTCATGTTCTGTTTGAAGCCCTGCTTCCCATTCTACTGGATATTTAAATTGGTCTTTATATGGAGTTAATAATTCTATTGCCTTTGTGTATGTTATCCTTTCAAATTTATTATTAACAACATTCTCTAACCTATCTATTAATCCTGGTTCTATAAATTTATTAAAGAATTCCATTTCTTCTGGTGCATTTTCCATTACAAATTTTATAATATATTTTACCATTGCCTCTGCTACGTCCATGTTATCACTTAAATCTGCAAAAGCCATTTCTGGTTCTATCATCCAAAACTCTGCAGCATGTCTTGGTGTATTAGAATTTTCTGCTCTAAATGTTGGTCCAAATGTATAGATATTGCCAAATGCTGTTGCAAACATTTCTCCATTCAATTGTCCACTTACAGTTAAGTTAACTGATTTTCCAAAAAAGTCTTGAGTATAGTCTACCTCTCCTTGTTCAGTTTTAGGAACATTATCTAAATCTAAAGTTGTTACTCTAAACATTTCTCCTGCGCCTTCACAGTCACTACCTGTTATTAATGGTGTATGAACATACACAAATCCTTGTTCTTGGAAAAATTTATGAATTGCATAAGCAACTAATGATCTTACTCTAAATACTGCCATAAAAGTATTTGTTCTAGGTCTTAAATGAGCTACTGTTCTTAAATATTCAAATGTGTGTCTTTTATTTTGAATTGGATAATCTAAATCTGATGCTCCTAAAATCTCTATTTCTTTTGCATGAATTTCAAAAGGTTGTTTTCCATCAGGTGTTTCTACTAAATCGCCTTTAACTGAAATACTTGAACTTATACTCAATTTTGCTACATCTTTAAAATTGCTTATTTTATCTTCTTCAAAAATTACTTGTATGCATTTAAAGAAGCTACCATCATTTAATTCTATAAAACCTAATTTTTTTGAATCTCTTATTTGTCTAATCCAACCACAAACAGAAATTTCCTTTCCAACATAATCTTTTTGATTTCTAAAGATTTCTTTAATTTGAACTCTTTCCATAAAAATTCCTCCAATCTAATTATTTTATTTGCAGGGTAAGAACAAAGCGACTTTAGTCGCCCTTTGTTCTCGCCGATTTGAGTTTCCGAATAAAATGAGGAAATCTCAAAGGCAATAGCGATTATAGCCTTTTTGTTGAATAGGAAAATCTTTGATTTTTCTTATTTAACAAAAAATCCCTGCAATATAAATTGCAGGGACGAATATAACTCCGCGGTACCACCCTAACTTAAGAATTATTAGATAATTCTTCACTCTATAAACTATGCTCCAATGTGTTTCGCTTTGTATTGTTTTCTAAAAAAGGCTTTCAGCCGGCGACCCTTTCTCTCTACTAGTAACCTTATACAGCTTTGCATTGTAATAACGCATTTATTAATTTAAATTATTTTACATTATTTTTTCTGCTATTGTCAAGTACTATTCAATTATTTGTAGTTTTTTTATATGTGCAATAGCTTTTCAACTTGACATAATATTTGTGGGAATGATATAATTATATTGCCAAAAAAAATTTAATTTGAAAGGATGTTTAACTTGATCACTTGGCACTACGTAGAAAATTCATCCGCAATAACTGAAGGTTTTCAGTTGATTACAACAGGAAAGTTCTTTCTTGTTCAGGACATGAATGAAGATTCATTTTACACGAACTGTGTTTCTGTTCACGCATTTACAGAAACCGAGCCCAAAGAATTTCTAAAGGCTCTCGCAGATTGGTTCGATAATAAGAACCTTTGCGATACTGTGACTGTGCATTATGGACCCGAAGTCAAAGAATTCATAGACCAGATATGCGCAGCTAATGCTCTTATGTATTTGGCCCATGACTAAAAGAAAAGGTCTTGCAAATTTGCAAGGCCTCTTCTTTTTTTTACACTTCTAGCAGTGTTATCTTATTTCTATTTTTAGTTATTATTTTTTCCTCTTGCATTTTTTTTAGTTGTTTCATCATAGCAGTTCTATCTATTACCAGATAATCTGCAAGTTCAGAAAGTGAAATTGGAATTTCAATTGTTTTACTATTATTTTCAATTGATAAGTTTTCTAAATATGATAGTAGCTTTTCTTTTATACTCTTATTAGCTAATAACTCTGTTCTATAATTTATATCTGCAACTCTGTGTAATATTAAATCTGGCAAATTCTTTAAAAGTGATATATGAAATGTACAGTCCTTATTACAGTTCTCTATAATATCATATGGCAAAAACAATACTTCGCAATCTTTTTTTGCTACTACAAAAAGTTCTCTATCTGTATGAAGTTTGTAAAATGCCTCTCCAAATATATCATTTTTTCTTAAATAATATATAATCCTTCTATTGCCTTCTTTATCATATCTTGCAAGATATGCTTCTCCTTTTAAAAGAATATGCATTTGATTTCTCTTTAGTAAATATGTAGTAATTATTTCATTTTTTTTAAACTTTTTAACTTCTGTTAAAGCACATTTTCTTTTTAGTTCTTCTATAAAGTGTTCAACATCAAATGTTTTTTTCATAACTACTTACTCCTTACCTTTATTTTTACTAATATTATCACAAAAGTGTGGTCAAAGCAACACTTTGTAAAAAAATGGAATGAAGAATACTTGTCAAAGCAGATGTAATCATATTGTAATAAAAATGTAATAAAGTTTTTAAGCATTAAGCGCCAACACTTTACTTGCTGTTTTTACTATTTTTTATAACTTTTTTGTTTTTTGTTGCCGTTGCAACAGATTTTTTTGTTTTTTATCTATAAAATGTATTCAATCAAAAATTTTAATACAAAAGTTAAAGGAGGACTTTATTATGCAAGTAATAAAAAGAGACGGAAGAGTCGTAAATTTTAATCAAGAAAGAATTGTAAAAGCTATAACTATGGCAATGGCACAAACTACTGGTGGTGTTGATATAGATTTGGCAAATAAAATAGCAAATGCTGTAGAAAGACAATTAGAAGATAAAAATCAAGCTAGTGTTTATGAAATCCAAGATTTAGTAGAAAAAAGACTTATGGCTTCTAGTAGAAAAGAAGTTGCCCAAAGCTATATAACATATAGATACAATAGAGATGTTGCTAGAAAATCTAGAACAAAAGATATTTTTCTAGATATTATTGGTGCAAAAGCAAATGATATAACAAGAGAAAATGCTAATATGAATGCAGATACACCTGCTGGTATGATGATGAAATTTGCTTCTGAAACTACAAAACCTTTTGTTGATGACTTTTTACTTTCACCAGAAGTTAGAAAAGCTTCTCAAGAAGGATATATACATATTCATGATAAAGACTACTACCCTACAAAAAGTTTAACATGTTTACAACACCCATTAGATAAAATATTAAAAAATGGATTTAGAGCTGGGCACGGAAGTTCTAGACCTGCTAAAAGAATTGAAACAGCAAGTATAATTGGTTGTATTTCTATGGAAACAATTCAAAACGAAATGCATGGTGGACAAGCAATCCCTGCATTTGACTACTATCTTGCTCCTTATGTTAAGTCAACATTTGTAGAAGAAATTAAAAAATTAGAAAATGCTTTTGGCAAGGACTTTTCTAATTTATATGAATACCAAGTAGAAGATTATATAAAGAAAGATTTAACTGGTTTAGAAGGTGAAAAAAGAATTATTCAAGTTGCTATTAACAACACTGTAGACAGAGTTCATCAATCAATGGAAGCATTTATTCATAATATGAATACAATTCATTCAAGAGGTGGAAATCAAGTTGTGTTTAGTTCTATAAATTATGGAACAGATACTTCTCCAGAAGGTAGATGTGTAATAAGAGAAATGCTAACATCTACATATGAAGGTGTTGGAAATGGTGAAACAGCTATCTTCCCTATTCAAATTTGGAAGAAAAAAAGAGGCGTAAACTATTTGCCACAAGACAAAAACTATGACCTATACCAATATGCATGTAAAGTTACTGCAAGGAGATTTTTCCCTAACTTTATAAATCTAGATGCTACATTTAATCAACATGAGAAATGGAAAGCAGATGATCCAAATAGATATTATTATGAGTGTGCAACTATGGGATGTAGAACAAGAGTATTTGCAGATAGACATGGTGAAAAAACTTCTGTAGGAAGAGGAAATTTATCATTTACTACTCTTAACTTGCCTAAACTTGCTATTGAATCTGCTTATGAAGCACAAGAAGAATTAGGATTAAAATTCGACTTAGGTATAAATAGTGAAAAGAATATGACACCTGCTTATAACAAAACTGTTAAGAAAATATTTATGAATAAGTTAGAAGATTATGCAAGAATTGCAGCTACTCAATTATATGAAAGATATAAATTTCAATGTACTGCTGTTGCAAAACAATTTCCACTATTAATGTCTGGAATGTGGCAAGGTAGTGAAAACTTAAAACCTAATGACTCCGTAGAACCTGTACTAAAACATGGAACATTAAGTATTGGATTTATAGGACTTGCAGAATGTTTAATTGCCTTAACTGGTAAACATCATGGAGAATCTGAAAAATCTCAAGAATTAGGTATAGAAATAATATCTAGACTTAGCGAATTATGTGATGAGTTTTCTGATAAATATGACTTAAACTATTCTTTACTTGGAACACCGGCCGAAGGTTTATCTGGAAGATTTACAAGAATGGATAAAAAAGAATTTGGTATAATCCCTGGAATTACAGATAGAGATTACTATACAAATAGTAACCACGTTCCAGTATGGTATAAATGTACAGCTGAGCATAAAGCAAAAATAGAAGCACCTTACCATGCTTTAACACCAGCAGGACATATATTCTATATAGAATTAGATGGAGATGCAACACATAATCCTAGCACAGTAGAAGCGGTTGTAAATTTAATGGACAAATACAATATGGGTTATGGCTCTATAAATCATACTCGTTCTAGATGTATGCAATGCGGATTTGAAAACGCTGATGCAAACTTAACTAAATGTCCTCAATGCGGTAGTGATGATATAGATACAATTCAAAGAATTACAGGATACTTAGTTGGTACAACTTCTAGATGGAATTCAGCAAAACTTGCAGAATTAAAAGATAGAGTTACACATACAGGTTTTAGTAAATAGTTTATGATATTTAATATTTAAGAGCAGACCTGTTTTATGTAAATTGACTAAATTGTAAAAAAGTGCTATAATTAATTTGTATTAGGTGGTTGCCTGTACAAATATTATACTAATGAAAGGAGGTCACTATTGTGACCTACACAACCAAAACTCCTAGATTGTTTGCAAAGTATTTCTGTGAGCAGGATTCAAGAAAACTCGCGAAAGACCTTGAGCTCTTTGAGAAATGCCATGGAGAAGCAGCTTCTGTTGAAGTCATTTTCTTCATTGAAAATGGTCTTATAAACAGAATGGCAACGCCCAGCGACACTACCTATGGTAATGTTTTGGGATATAACTTCTCCGACTATGCCGTTAATAAATACAACACAAAGCGCCAGTTGCTTGTAAGAGTTTCTCCTGCAACGCTGTAATGGAGTTCCGCTCTGCTGTTAAAGCAGGGCGGTTTTCTTTGTCAATTTTTTTACTTGACAATTATGTTATAATAATTTTGATTTGTAAAAAAATATTTTTTTAGAGGTGTATTATGGATAATAGGAAATTAGAATTAGTTACAGATTTTTATGAATTCACAATGTCAAATGGCTATTTTGCTAAAAACATGAATAATGTTAATGCATATTTCGATGTGTTTTTTAGAGAAATTCCTGATGGCGGTGGTTATGTTATATTTGCTGGCCTAGAGCAAATAATTGAATATATTCAAAACCTACATTTTGACGAAGAAGATATTATTTATTTAAAAAGTACAAATAAATTCTCTGATGAATTTTTAAATTACTTAAAAAATTTTAAATTTAGTGGAGATATTTGGGCTGTTCCAGAAGGCACTGTTGTCTTCCCTACCGAACCTTTAATTACAGTAAAAGCTCCTTTAATAGAAGCTCAACTTTTAGAAACAATGCTATTGCTGTTAATTAACCATCAGAGCTTAATTGCAACAAAAGCAAGTAGAATAGTTAGTGCTGCAAAAGGACGTCCTGTAATGGAATTTGGAGCTCGTAGAGCACATAGTATTGATGCTGCAGTTTATGGAGCAAGAGCAGCAATAATTGGTGGCTGCGTTGGAACTTCTTGCACTCTTACAGCACAAAAATACAATGTACCTGCAAGTGGAACTATGGCACACAGTTTTATACAAAGTTTTGACTCTGAATATGAGGCATTTAAAGCTTATGCAGAAAACTATCCAGATGATTGCACTTTACTAATTGATACTTATGATTCATTAGGCTCTGGAATTAATAATGCAATAAAAGTATTTGACGAAGTTCTAACTCCTATGGGATACAGGCCAAAAGCTGTAAGAATTGATAGCGGTGACTTATCTTACCTATCAAAAAAATTAAGAGTAATATTAGATAATGCTGGTTATAAAGATTGCAAAATCTGTGGTACTAACTCTTTAGACGAATATGTTATTACATCTATATTAGATGAAGGCGCTAAACTAGATTCTTTTGGTGTTGGAGAAAATTTAATTACAGCTAAAAGTAATCCTGTTTTTGGTGGAGTATATAAATTAAGTGCTATAGAAAAAGAAGGAAGAATAATTCCTAAAATTAAAGTTTCAAATAATACTATAAAAATTACCAACCCTGGTTTTAAAAAGACATATAGATTTTATGATAAAAAAACCAACAAGGCCCTTGCAGACGTTATCGCTTTACATGACGAAATTATTCCAGAAGATAATTATACAATTTTTGATCAAACAGCAACTTGGAAAAAGAAAATTTTAACAAATTACACTATTAGACCTTTACAAGAAAAAATTTTTGATAATGGTATTTTAGTATACACTTCTCCAGCTTTAAAAGAAATTGCAGAAAATGCAAAAGCTGAACTAAATACTTTATGGAATGAAGTAAAACGTATGAAAAACCCTCATAAATACTATGTAGATTTGTCTCAAGAATTATGGAATCTAAAAGATAGTATGTTACACAATTTATAAAGTTAAAAGCACTAGAATAGCCTAGTGCTTTGTTCTTTTTATCTACAATTCATTTGATTATTCATATAAAATTTTCGTTCTGCTAATTTGTCTTGTACTCCTCTTAATGCTTCTCCAAATCTTTGGAAATGCACCACTTCTCTCTCTCTTAAAAAGCGAAGCGGATCTAATACATCTTGGTCATCTTTACATAAATCAATTAACTTTTCATAAGTTGCTCTTGCTTTTTGCTCTGCAGCTAAATCTTCTTGTAAATCTGCAATTGGGTCGCCTTTTACAGCTAATACAGAAGCAGTAAATGGAAATCCAGCAGCAGCTTGTGGATATACTCCAACTCCATGTGGTGTTGGTTTATAAACTATCCTAAAAGAAAAGTATTTGTATAAGTGGTCTAATTATGCAAAGTGCGTGAGTGAGATTTTAGAACACAGACTCACAATAATAAAAGAGTATTCGGTGGCAAAACTTGAAATGGATTTGTAATTGTAAAAAGTTTGGGCAAGTATGAACAAAGATGTTTACCTACATCAGCAATTACAGTAGCAAAAGCTACTTACTAGACCACCTATGAAACGAAGCAAACGACCGACGGTTTCTGCTTACATAGGTGTAATAATTCTATTATTTTTATATGAAACAATAGAAATAAATAAAAAATTATATAAATAGATATACAAATACTACTGTTTTTGCACAGTAGTATTTGTTAATAATTTAGAGCAATAAAAGTGTCTTTAAAATCTTTATATAATCTATTTGCGAGGTTGTCTGCTTCTTCTATGTATATTCGTTCGGTTTCACATATTAAAGGAGACACTTCAACTACATCATTAGTTGTAATTATCCTTGCACAACCACATTTATATATACATCTATCTTTCAAAGCACATTCATCACAAACGACTTTAGATGTTAAACGTTTTGATATAATTTCTTTTCTTTTTTGAGAATCAATTCCATCAATATAATTTCCTATTTCAAAGCGTTTATCTCCCACAAATTGTATACATGGATAAAAAGTTCCATCTGTGTTTACCGCAATACGATTAGCATTGCAACTATTAGAACATTTCTTTTCATGAATATGAAAATACATTTTTGTATCCAAAGGATATATTCGTATGTAATTTTTTCTTTTAAATTCATTATAGTATATATTAGAAATTTCCCTATATTGTTGTTTTAAAACATTTAATGAATTGTCATCCCAAATATCTGAGTAATTAAAATTACATGTGATGTTTTTAAATCCTATATCTATTAAATATTTTATATTATTCGCCAAATATTTAACATTATTAAAACAAATAACAGGTAATGCCATACAATTTAGGTTTGCATTTATACATTTTTTTGTGTTTTCTAATACTCTTTCAAAACTACCTTTTAGTTCAAAATCACTTCTATTTAAATTATGTGAATATTCATCTCCATCTATGCTTATTCCAACTGATATATTGTTTTCCTTACAAAACTTTATAAATTCATCATCTATTAAAGTACCATTTGTTGTTAAAGAATAAAAAAATCTATGTTTACTCTCTTTTTCTAAATCTTTGCACAAATTAACAGTATCATATAATATTTGTTTTTCTAATAAAGGTTCTCCACCAAAAAAAGCTATTGTTGTATTAGTATCTTTTGAATTAATCCTTTTCTTTAATAATCTTTCTATAATATTAAAATCAATCACTTTATTAAGTTTGTTTTTTTCATAGCAATATTTACACTTTAGATTACATGAATTTGTTAAATAAAAAATATATTCCATTTGACACCTTACATTTGATTTTTAAAGTAAATTATAACAATAGATGTAATTATAATTATTGCTATACTTATACCAAAAATCCACCATTTAATTTTTCTTTTCTTTTTCAATTTTGCAATTTTTTCCTCTGTTTCTTTTTTCTCTATCAATTTATCAATTTTCATTTTATTAACAAACAATATAATTGCTGATAATACTGCTATAAAAATAGAAATAATTCTTATTACTTTACAAATACTTATTGGGCGAATATATGATGGCGTAGCTACATAACATACTACAGCTACAGGATATATTTGACCTGTTACATTAATTGCTGTAGCTAAAAACATTTTTTTCGTAATATTAGATTTTGATGTTTCTTTTATTGTTGGATACAAAATTTCACTTTTTTCTTTTTTTGGTTTTAATTCCATCTCTTCAACTCCTATTTTTATTTAACTTCAACATTTTTATACCATAAAATCTATAAAAAGTCAAAATATTATTTTTTGTTTTTTAAGCCTTTTATAATTTCATTTGATAACTCATCACTAATAATATTTTTTACAGTAATTCCTTCATCTGTTACAGTTACATTTGAACTTAATTTTGCTCTACTCTTATACACATTTGCTTGGTTTCTACATTGAGGTGTATCATATTCAGCTCTTACATTTTCTGCTATAAATAACTTACCACAATGTTCTTTCTATGCTTGATATATAATTAAAATTTAATGGCATATAGGATATAATACCTATTAATCCATCATATGTAACGAAAGTAATTCAAAAAGAGGACAGATATATTCCAGAAAAAGAATAAGAATTTAAATATGCTTGCGATGTACCTAAAAGAGTCAGTAATATTATAAATTCTGTTCAAAGGAAAGTCATATGTTAATTAAATATATTTTTATTTTAAACCTCAAAAGGGCTTTATTACGAAGAAAAAATGAAATTTTTTCGCAGTAACAAGAAAAGTTACCATTAAAAGTCTGTGCCAAGCACTAGACAACTGGAACTTTTCTTATTTTTTTGCACAAATACAAGCCCTTTTGAATATTAATTACAATAGTAGGAGTATTAGAACTCCTGCAAAAGGAGGAACTTGCTATGTGCGAAAAAGTTATTTTTAATGTTATAGAGAAAAATAAATATGAAAATATAGATGATATTACAAAATGCATTAATAGTATTGTTAATAAATTAATTCTAAATGAATTTGCAAAGAGCGTTGATTAAAACTACTTAACTTTGTATAATAAGGTTGTACAAAATAAGTAGTTATACGATTGGAGGTATAACTATTGAAAGTTGCAATTTATTGTAGGCTTTCTCGTGAAGATGATGACAAGCTTCATGAAAACGATGAAAGCGAAAGTATCCAAAATCAAAAATCTATGCTAATTAACTATGCAATAGAAAGGAGTTGGGATATTTATAACATTTACTGTGATGAAGACTATTCTGGAATTGACAGTGAACGACCTGAATTTAATAAGTTATTAGAAGATGCTAAATCCCATAAATTTGATATTGTCCTTTGTAAAACCCAAAGTAGATTTACTCGTGATATGGAAATTGTTGAAAAATACTTACACAATAAATTTATAGAATGGGATATTAGATTTGTAAGCCTAGTAGATCATGTTGACACTTTAGACAAAGGAAATAAAAAATCAAGACAGATTAATGGTTTAGTTAATGAGTGGTATTTAGAAGATTTATCTGAGAATATTAGAAAAACATTTGATAGTAAAAGACAGCAAGGTTTACATATTGGTGCATTTGTATGCTATGGATATAAACGAAGTGAAGAAAATAAAAACAAGCTAATTATTGATAAAGAACCTGCAGAAGTTGTTAAACTAATATTTGATTTGTATGAACAAGGTAATCGGTGTTACAAAAATAGCACAAATGCTAAATGATAAACAAATATTAACTCCTACCAAATATAAACAATCACAAGGAATTAATTTTAAAAATCAAGGAAAAAATATCGAATATTGGACTGAATCAACTGTAAGCAAAATATTAAAAAATGAAACATATATTGGAAATCTCGTTCAAGGTTATAATAAAAAAGTTAGCTATAAATCTAAAAAAATGAAAAATCAGCCTAAATCTGAATGGATTATTGTAGAAAATACTCACGAGCCCATTATCACAAAAGAACAGTTTTTTAAGGTTCAAGATATGTTTAAAAGTAAAACAAGAAGATGTAAAAACGGCGAAATTCATTTATTTGCGAATAAGTTAGTATGTTTAGATTGTGGGACAAAACTTTATAAATGTAGGAATGATAGAAATTATATTTACTTTTCTTGCAAAGGCTCTAAAAAACTCTATGGAAATTGTACAACCCACTCTATCGGTTATGAAAATCTTAAAAATTTAGTTACTGAAAAAATTAGAGAGAAAATTTTAGCATTTTATAATTTTGACAATATTTCTGATGATTTATTTGTTTCAAATGGCAACTTAAACAAAGCTAAATTATTAGAAAATAAAGCTCTACTACTTTCTAAAGAAATGGAAAATATAAATAAAGCAATAAAAGAACTTTATTTAGACAAAGTAAGTGGTAAGATTCCAGAAGAAGTATTTGAAGATTTAAACTCATCTTTCCTATCTGATAAATCGTCAAAACAAAAAGAAATTACTCAAATTGAAACTGCATTGTCTAGTTTAAAAGAAAAAGAATTAAACAGTAAATTTATAAAAAAACAAAAAGAAAAAATAATTGACCACTTTAAAAACTTTACAGAACTTAACTACGATATTGTTAATAGTTTTATAGATTATATTGAAATTGGAGAAAAAAACAAAAAATCAAAATCACAAGATGTGATTATTCATTGGAATTTTTAAAAAGCAATCGTATTTTACATTAATTTGTGCTATACTAATATTAGAATTTTTTAAGAAAGGACGTGAAATCTATGATTAATGAAAAGCAAGAAATCATTGCAACAGTTAATACTTTACCAGAAGATACTACTTGGGATGATGCAATCTATACTTTATATCTACATTCAAAATTACAAAAAAGCCAAGATGATATAAAAAATGGCAGAGTTATGACTATCGAAGAATCTAAAGAAAGGATGAGAAAAAAATATGCAAGTTTTGATGTCAAATGAGGCACATGAAGATATAGATTCTATTTTTGAATATATATCCCGTGACTCTGTTAAGTACGCAAACGAAACTTCAGAAAATATTTATTCTCGTATATATGAACTAGAAAATGCTCCTTATTTAGGTAGATTTGTCCCGGAACTTTCGGACAAGCAGTTTAGAGAACTTATTCATAAAAGTTATCGAATAGTTTATGATATTTCTGAAGATTCAAATACTATTTACATACATTTTGTCGTTCATGGCAAAAGAAATTTTAAATCATTTTATAAATCTTACATTAAAAATAAATTTTAATTCAAATTTTATTAAATTCTTATTTGGATATATTCCAAACCCACTCCATGATCAGTGTAATATGCTCCAAGTCCTGCTTTTTCTAATTCTTCTGCTGAGCATCCATCTGTTAGTTGATGAACGATTGTTCCTACCATTTCAAGGTGAGCAAGTTCTTCAGTTCCGTATATCGTTTAATATAGCTTTAGATTTTTGATCTGGCATTCCAAACCTTTGAGATAAATATCTAAGTGAAGCTGCAAGTTCTCCATCTGGTCCTCCATATTGAGATATTATAAATTTTGCTAAACGAGGATTTGGACATTTTATATTAATTGGATATTCTAAAACTTTATTGTAGGTCCACATTAATAATTCCCCCTTTCCCAAGGCCATGGTTGTTCTAACCATCTCCATTTATTACATGGGTAAAAAATAGTAAGTGGCCCATACATTTTTTGATATTTGTCTTTTAAATCTTTTGCTTGTTTACAATATTCTTTATGCATGCAAAGAGCTCTTTGGTCATCTGGGTGTGTATCCAAATATAGTCCAAGTTCTATTATTGCAAAATCTAAACTTTTAATTTGGTCAATCATTTCTTGTCTTCGCATATCTCTTCCGTTGCATTCTTTTCTTGTTTCTTCTTTTTCACATTCTTTACAGTCTATCATTTGTTACACCCCTTTCCTATTGTATTTGAATTTCTTATAAACTCAATTTCTTCCATTGATTGTCCTGGCATATATGGACTTACTAGTTCTGGAAATATTGTTCCCATTTTTAAACCTACAGAAGGCAAAAAAGTTCTATCCATTGTTTGCCATGGTACATAGCTTTGTGCAAACATTGGATTTGTAGGAAACACATTATCTTCTTCATCAAATCCACATTCGCAGTTATCTTCTTGTAAAGCCATAGTATTTTGAACATAATCACAAGTATCATCTATTAAATCTTGTTGATTGCTGTTCATATTATTACAACCACAAGCTCTGCATTGCGTATAATTTCTATACATTATCTATTCCTCCTTTTACAGTATATATATATCTTATGATTACTGACCTAAAAACGTGAAAAAAACACTTAGAAGTTTTTTCTTCTAAGTGCTTCGGAATATATTATTAATTTTTATGTTTTTTAATTAGCATTCCAGCTATAATAATTGCTGCAACAGTTAGAACAACTAATAAAATTAGTGCTGGTAATTTATTTTCTGTTTGTGCTTTTACAACATTTGAATTTATAAATACATTTATTTTATATTCTCCAGTTGTTACTCCATCTTCTGCTGTTACTATGATCTTAACTAAATTATCTCCTTGTTTTAAGTCTTCATTTCCCTCTATTACAAACGTAGCTTTTTCATTCTCAGTTTCAGCAGATACATCTAGTTTTGATATTTCTTCACTTACATTTATATTATAATTATAGATATTGCTTTGAAAAGATGGATATATATTAAATCCTTGAACTATTAATGATTTTAACCTAGTATTCATGGCTTCTTCGTTCAAAGTTTTTGTAACATTAATTGTATATGTTTTTGTATTACCTGCTTCCGCCTCTACAGTAACTGTTATATTATTTTCACCTTCTTCTAGTCCTTTATTACCTTTAACAGTTACTGTTGCTTCAGAATCTTCTGGCTCTGCTATTACTTTAATATCTTCTACATCTAATCCTACAATTGCTGTATATGATGTAATACTCGCTTTAAATTCTGGTGCCAAATCTGTTCCTTCTAAAGCTAAACTCTTTAAGTTAGCATTTTCTGACTTTGTTTTAGTATTTGTGGTTTGTGATTCATAGCTTGGTCTGTTATTTCTTTCTGGAGTTGGTTTGTTAGAGTTGTTGTTTGTAGTTGGTTCTTCTTGTTTTGGCTCTTCTTCTTTTTCTGGCTCTTTTTCAGGTTTTTGCTCCGTGTTTCCTGTAACAGTGTTTTCTGTTGGTGGTGATACAATCTCTCCTGTGGTTGTATTACCATCTGTATCTACATCTGTTGCAAACACGCTAACATTTGTAATTAAACTAATTAATAATAAAATTAAAATAATTCTTTTTTTTAACATTTCTTTCTCCATCTTTATACTTTATATTTGTACTATTCCACCCATTACGGTATTTATATCTGCTTCTGCATCAGATAAATCTGTAACTACTTTTGCTCCACCTGCAATTACTACCTTATCTCCTTTTTGTAAAAATCCTTCTTTTTTTAATGTGTCTATACCTAAATAAACAAGTTTATCTATGCTATCTTGATGAGGGAAAAGTTTAGGTGTAATATTCCATGCTGCTCCTAATTGTCTATATGTTATTTCATTTTCTGTTATTGCAAATATTGGGCATTCTGGTCCAAAACTTGATACCATTCTTGATGTATCTCCTGTGTTTGTATATGCTATTATTGCTTTTGCTTCAATATTTGCTGCTAATGTACATACAGAAAAATTCATATTAAATTTATAATCTAAATTTTCTAAATTATAATCTCTGTTTTTAAATCTTTTCCAATATTTTAAAGAATCTTCTATTGTTAAAGCAACTTTATTCATTGTTTTTACGCACTCTACTGGATAACTTCCTGTTGCAGTTTCTCCAGATAGCATTATTGCACTACTTCCATCATATATTGCGTTTGCTATATCACTAACCTCTGCCCTTGTTGGTTTTGAATTTGTTATCATAGATTCTAGCATTTGAGTTGCTGTTATAACTGGTTTTCCTTGCTTATATGTTTTCTTAATAAATTGTTTTTGATATATTGGAACTTGTTCCATAGGTATTTCCACACCTAAATCTCCTCTTGCTACCATTATTCCGTCTGAAACTTCTAATATTTTATCAAAATTATCTATTCCTTCTCTATTTTCTATTTTAGATATAACTTTTATATGTTCTCCATTGTTTTGTTTTAAAACTTCTTTAATTGCAAGAACATCTTCTGGTTTTCTTACAAAAGAAGCAGCTATATAATCAAATCCTGCTGTTATTCCATATTTTATATCTGCTATATCTTTTTCTGTTATGCTTGGCAAATTTAAAATTAAATCTGGAACATTAATACTTTTTCTGTTAGTTAAGTATCCACCTTGTATAACTTCACAAACTATATCTTTATCTGCTATTTCTTTTACTTTTAATTCTATTGTTCCATCATTAATTAAAATAGTTTTTCCTACAGATACATCTTTATATAATTCTTTGTATGTTATAGATACTTTTGTTTCGTCTCCCAATTCATCTGCATTTAATAATGTAAATGTAGCTCCTTTTTCTAATAAAACTTTTTTGTCGTCTTTAAATTTTCCTATTCTTATTTCTGGGCCTTGTGTATCTAGTAGAAGAGGAATCGGTAATCCTAGTTCTCCTCTAATCCATTTAAACACATTAATTCTTTCTTCTTGGTCTTGATAATTTCCATGCGAAAAGTTTATTCTTCCCACATTCATCCCTGCATGCATAAGAGCTTTTAAAACTTCTGGATCATCTGTAGCTGGTCCTAAAGTACATACTATTTTAGTTTTTCTCATCATATTCCCATTCCTCATTTTTTAAAATTCTTTGTGGATTCAAAGTAGATATCTTTTCGAATCTTGAATCCCCTATCAATTTTTTTATTTTTTTTATGGCCTCTGGTACAAGTAAATATATTTGATTTGGCTTATGGCAGTCACTTCCTAAGAAGTCTACCAAATTATTTTTTAGCAGTTTTTTTACTGTTTTTTTAGCTTTATCTCCATATAAACCTAATATACTAGCATAATTACATTGTATTAATGCACCTTTGTTAATATACTCTTCTACTAGTTCCGGATTTTCTTGAACACATTTATATCTTTCTGGATGAGCAATTATTGGTTTAATAGAAATACTTTCTAAAAAATACAACACATAATCTAAGTTCTTTACTGTTGAGCTAAGTGGCAATTCTATTAACATATATCTGCTATTAGCCAATGTTAATAGTTTTTTCTTTTTTATAAGTTCTTCCATTTGGCTTGATATATAAATTTCCATTCCTGAATGTAATTTTACATCAATTTCTTTTTTATCTAAAACTTCTTGTAATTTTTCTTTCCAAAAGACTAATTCTTTTGAATTAGTCTCATAACTGTTTAGCAAAAAATGTGATGTTAATATTATATCTGTAAATCCTATTTTTCTTGCTTCTTCAATCATTTCAAAAGTTTCACTTACACTTGATGAACCATCATCTACGTTTGGAATTATATGTGAATGTACATCTATCATAACTTTCTCCTATTATTTATCTTTTAAAAATTCATCTAATTGATTCAATATATCCTCTTTTTTAGCTTTTGTTATTCTTGAAGAATCATTTGTATAAAATTCTCTTTCTGGTTCTTTTTTTCTTGGAGTATTTGATATTGCTGTTGAGCCGTAATAATAACTTGATTCATATTTTGCAACATTTACTGGTACTTTATTAATAACCACACCTGCAATTTTTCCCCCTACATTTTCTATATCTTTTTTTACTTTTGCTAAATTATCTTTTTTAGTTGACTTATGTGAAGTTACAATTATAGTACTATCCACTATTCTAGATAATATTAATGCATCTGTAACAATTAGTCCTGGTGTTCCATCTAGTATTACAATATCGAAAATGTCTTTTAGTTTATCTATCATAGCTAAAGTTTTTTCTGATGCTAATAATTCAGATGGATTTGGTGGAACGTTACCACAAGTTATTAAGAACAAATTATCTACAGGTGTTGGCTTTACATAGTGAATAATTCCTTCTTTGTTTGATGCTCCTATCTCATCTATTCCAGATAAATAATTTGATAATCCTGGAATATTTTCTACTTGGAACATTGTATGTAGTCTTCCTTTTCTCATATCTGCATCAACCAATGCAACTTTTTTCCCTGCTTGGGCAAATGTTATTGCTAAGTTAGAAGAAACCCAGCTTTTACCTTCACCAGGCATTGTAGATGTTACTAATAATGTTTTTAAATCCTTTTGTGAATTCATAAATTGTATATTTGTTCTTAGTGTTCTAAAAACCTCTGCAACAGGAGATTTTGGACTTCTTTGAACTATTAATTCTCTTTTCATTATCTTCTACCTCCTTTTTTTCTGTTGTTTTCTATGTTATAGTCTGGTATAGAGGTTAAAACCATTAATCCAGTAGCCTTTTCAACATCTTCTTCTGTTTTTATTGTTGTATCTAACATATTTGCAATTAAGCAAACAATAACAGAAATAACTAGTCCTATAAATGCAAATATAACAAGATCTTTTGCATGATTTATATTGCATGGAACATCGCTTGCTTCTGCTCTATCCAAAACATATATATTGCTTATATTATAAATTTCTACTACTTTTTCACTAAATACTTTTGCAATTTCATTTGCTATTAAAGCAGCTTTTTCTGGGTCCGCATTTTTTACTGTTATCTCTATAAGTTCTGTATCTGATACAGCTTTTACAGAAACATTTTTCTTTATTGAGTCCATATCTTTTTCAGACATACCTAAGTTACTAATAACTTTGCTTAATACTGATTTTCTTTTCATTATTTCGCTATATGTTGAAACTAATTTAGAATTTAAAGTTAAATCTGTTTGAGTAATTGAACTATCTCCTGTTTTATCTACTGTTTTAGAGCTTTGTGCTAATATTAATGTAGTAGATGCTTTATAAACAGGTGTTAAATAAAAATATGAATATAAAACTCCAACTATTAATGCAATAATTGTAATAAGTAGGATTTCTAATTTTCTGTTCCAAAAAATTAGAAACAATTCTTTTAGATCTAATTCTTCCATTTTTTCTCCCCTTCTTTTGTAAATTATTTTGGCATATTCTTCAAATATTATATATGTTTTAACAATATATTTGCAATAGTTTTTGTAAAAATATTTTGGTTTTAATCATATACTTCCACAGCTTTTCTTCAAATTTAAATCCTCCTTCTAATATAATTAACTAAAGCTTTATTGCTTTGTACAATTATATTAAAAGGAGGATTGAATTATCAATTATTGCATATATATTTATTTTTTATATTTAAACTGATGTCGAGAATTCGTTCGCCTTTTTTCGACACTGAGATAATTGTGCCAAAATTTCCCGTCCTCTTTTAGTATATTTAATTTCTAATTCTTTTTAGAATACTTATCTACAATTGCGTCTACAATTCTTTTAGATGCATAGCCATCTCCATATGGATTAGCTGTTTTGCTCATTCTATTATATTCTTTCTTGTCAATAAGTAATCTTTTAGTCTCTTCATATATAGTGTCCTCGTCTATTCCAACAAGTTTTAATGTCCCTGCTTCAATGCCTTCTGGCCTTTCTGTTGTGTCTCTTAATACTAATACTGGTTTTCCTAGACTTGGTGCTTCTTCTTGAACTCCTCCACTGTCTGTCATAATTAGATAGCTTTTATTTTGAAAATTATGAAAATCAAATACTTCTAATGGTTCAATAAGCTTTATTCGTTCACATCCATCAAATATCTCGTGAGCAACTTCTCTAACTTTTGGGTTTAAATGTATTGGATATAGTACTTTAACATCAGAAAAATCATCTACAATTCTCCTTATTGCTTTAAAAATATGGCGCATTGGTGTACCAAGGTTTTCTCTTCTATGTGCTGTAACTAATATTAATCTTTCATCTTCTTTTATCCAATCAAGTTCTGGGTTTTTATAATCTTTTTTTACAGTTGTTTTCATTGCATCTATTGCTGTATTCCCTGTAATATATATTTTTTTATCATCAATGTTTTCTTTTATCAAATTTTTTTTACTTAATTTTGTTGGAGCAAAATACATATCCGTCATGCAATCAACCATCTGTCTATTCATTTCTTCAGGATATGGACTATATTTGTTGTTTGTTCGTAACCCTGCCTCAACATGTCCAATATCAATCCTGTTGTAAAATGCTGCTAATGCACCTGCAAATGTAGTTGTTGTATCACCATGTACCAAAACTATATCCGGTTTAGTCTCTTTAATAATCTTTTCTAAGCCAATTAATGATTTAGACGTAATATCGCTAAGCGTTTGCCCTTGTTGCATAATATCCAAATCGTAATCTGGTTTAATGTCAAATGTTTCTAGTACTTGATCTAACATTTTTCTATGTTGAGCAGTTACACATACTATGCTCTTAATTTCTTCTCTTTTTTCTAATTCTTTTACCAGTGGTGCCATTTTTATTGCTTCTGGCCTAGTTCCAAAAATGCTCATTACTTTAATCATTTATCATACCTCTTCTTAGTTAATCAAATTCTACAATTTATATGTTCCATCTAGATCACAAATGTTTTGAGTATCTAAAATTATTTTTCCTTTTAATTTGTCCATGTTATTTTTTATTTCATCATGTTTTACCATTATTATTACAACATCTATATCCTCTAAGAATTTATCTAAATCATGATATTGATTTTTTACTATATCTTTATGTATATATGGATCATATACTTTTAATGGTTCTGCCAAATGTGTTTTCTGGTGTTCTAACAATTGCAAGGTAGGGCTTTCTCTATAATCGTCAACATTTTCTTTATATGTTAAGCCATATATTCCAACTCTTTTATAGTCATTTAATCCATTCTCATCCATAATATTAGAAACTCTATTTAAAACATATTCCGGCATTGAGTCATTTACTTTCATAGACTCCCAAATTACTTTTGTTAAAGATGGATAATCTCCTACCAAAAACCAAGGATCAACAGAAATGCAATGTCCTCCAACTCCTGGTCCTGGATTTAATATATTTACCCTTGGGTGCATATTGCATATTTTTATAACTTCATACACATCCATGTTATTATATCTACAAATTTTGGCTAACTCATTTGCAAATGCAATATTTACAGCTCTGAAAGTATTTTCTATTACTTTTGTTGTTTCTGCTATTTTTATTGTTGTGACAACCACTTGTCCATCTGTAACCTTTCTATAAATATCGGCTATTTTCTCACCAATTTCTTTATCATCAGCCCCTATTGTTCTTGAATTGTGTGCTAATTCATAGATCATATTTCCTGGTATAATTCTTTCTGGTGCATGTACTAAATTTATATCTTCTCCTATTTTAAATCCATTTTCTTCTATAATTGGTCTTACAAATTTATCAATTGTACCAGGTGACACTGTTGATTCTATAACAACTGTTGCTCCTTTTGGGCAAACTTTCATCACACACTTAACAGCTTCGCAGACATAGCAAGCATCAACTTTTTTGGTAAATTTATCATATGGAGTTGGTACTGCCACAATGTAAACGTCTGTAACTTGATATTCTGTTGTGAATTTTATATTTTTTTTCAAAGCTGCTTGAAACAAGTCATCTAATCCTTTTTCTTCAAAAGTTGTTTTCCCCTCATTTAAAGTTTTTACTAATTCCTTGTTATAATCTGTTCCAACTACTTCTAATCCTTTAGAAGCCATCATTAAAGCTGTTGGCAAGCCTATATAACCTAATCCTACTACATTAATTTTCATTTTACATTACTTCCTTTCAATTTTTTAATATCTCTATTTTAATTATTACACTAATCATCACTTAAAACTTGGTTTAAGGATTCAAATAGATAGTTATTGCTTTTAATTCTTAAAGAATTAAGCTTTTTATTTATTTCAATATAATTAAATTCATTGTCAATTATTTTTTTTACATCATCAGTTGTTTCTAATAAAAAGTTTTCTATACCTAATTGTTCTAATATACTATATATTCTAGAATTCTGGCAAATTATATCATTATCATTAAATCTTCTAAATACTGCAACCTTTTTATTAAAATTTATACTAAATACTAAGCCATGAAATGAATCTGTTAATACATATTCTGACTCATTAATCAATGTAATAAATTCTTGAATCCCACATTTGCTTCTTTGCTTTGGTTTTCCAAATTTTATTTTCGCAGAAGATATATAAATTATTGGCAAATTAGTTTGTTTTGATAATCTTTCTGCAAAATCCACATATTCTTTTTTATATGAAATAAAATAGCATAAAATATATCTAGATTTATTTTGTGGAGGAGGTAACTTTAAAAAATATCTCCATTCGTTAAAATTTAATAATAAAGTTGGATCTAGCACAACTTTTGCAGAGTTACCTGTAATTTTTTTTATTATATTTCTACCATATGTTTCTCTTACAGACAAGTATTTTATATCATTAATATACTCTTTAAATTTTTTTTCTTTTTCTTTATCAATCTTATTCACTCCAATACTTGGTGCATATGCAATCCTTTTACTTTTTTCCATAAAAGTAAGATAATAAAACTCATTTATTTCATTTATATTACTCCATATTTGGTCACTTCCACATATTGCTACTTTATAATTTTCTTTTGCATAGTCTTTAAGTTTATTATAATTATTAAAGAATCTACTTTCATTCATATTTTTTTTTACAAATTTCCAGATTTTTTTTCTTGATATTGCTGAACTTGGATATTTAATTCTAACAAATATATTCTTTAAAATTCTTTTGATTTTAGTATTAAGTTTATTTGCTTTATTATAATTTACAAATTCCGTTTCATATCCTTGCCTTTGTAATATAGTTTGTAATGCAAAAGCTTGTAATGTTCCGCCAAAGTTTCCATTTTTGTACCATGTTACTATTCCTATCTTCATCGTTCTATTTTTCTCCTATTATGTTTTAATATTTTAATTTTTGCCTTTATTCTATCCGGAATGTTGGATTTTACTTTTTTGACTATTGTGATTCTATTCTTATATTTTTTCATTGTATTATATATATCATCTGAATTTCTTATCTCTTTCCAAAATTTTTTTCTTTTTTCAATATTAGTATTATTAGTTTTTTTTACAAATAAAGGATTATTCTTTTCAATACAGCTTATATCACATGGATACATATACATAAACTCATTTAACTTATCAATTAGTAAGTCTGCTTTTTTTGTATTTAATATAACTGTAGATGCATTTTTATTAAATTTAAAATCCGGAAACACTTCATATAACTTTTTAAAATCTGCTATTGTTATATCTCCCATTCTATTTTTTTGAGCAAATACACAATTATCACAACTTTTTCTACAAATAATTTTCTGAAAGAACAAATTGCTATATAAATTGTTTTCATCTGTATTGATACTATTATTATCATACTTTATCTTTGTAATATATGTTTTATGTATTCCGTTTGTCATTTTTTTATTTCTAAATGTAAAATCACATATTTTAGCTTGTTTTTTTTCTTCTAAATAATCTAAATATTTTTCAAACAACCCTGGGCTTCCAACGCCATGACAAATTAAGTCTATAAATAATATATTACTTGTATCAAAATTTCTTAAGTAGTTTCTCATAGCACCTACTTGGCATGGGCAGCCAGAATATATTATTTTTTTACCATTTTTCACCATTTCTTTTATTTGGATAAATGTATCCTCAATGTTGCTTTGTACATATTTTGATTGATGTAATTTTTCAATGTTATTAATTCCTTCGTAATAGCTATGTCTTATTTTCTTTTTATAAAATTCTGCCCCAAAAATAATTGTATTTTTATTACCAAAAGCCTGGCAAATTGCTGTAAAAGCTCCTCCACTGCTACTCTTTTTCCAAACGTTGCTATCTTTATGAATTGCACAATATACATGTTTTTCTACATATTCATTATCCAATTTTGGAAAATTTAGCACTGGACAATTTTTTTTGCACGCATTACAATTTATGCACTTTTTTTCATCCACATTAGGATATAAAAAGCCTTCTTCATTTTCCTTCATTGTTATGCATTTTTGTGGACATATATTTTTACATAATCCGCATCCAGTACATCTATCTTTTTCAATTATATCCATATTATTTTTCTATCCTTTCTAAAATATTGTTTTTAATTTACACAACAATTTATTAATTATATTTCTTATTTCAGATACATTTTCTATGTAGAGTATTATGCAATATATGACTAACATTATAGTGCTTATAACTCCTATTAATATATAATTGCCATCTAAATATATTTTATTTTTTATAAATAATATGGTTATTGATATAAATAATAATGGAGGTAGATTCTTAAGAACTGTAATATATAAGTTTTTAAAACTAAAATTTAATATAAATCTTTTGATTGTAACCATATTTAAAGTAGCTCCCACAGCGACTCCTATAGAAGTTCCTATAGCAATTCCAATAATTCCAATTCTTTTTGCCAAAATAATACTAGTAACAATATTTGTTATTATAGATATAATACTGTTTCTCATTGGTAATTTTGTATCTCCAAATGAATAAATACTTTTATTTAAAATATCTCTTATTGCCATAAATGTAAACGAAATAGCATATCCACTTAATGCTAATGATGTTAGCTCAACTGCTTTTAATGAAAAATCACCTCTAAAATAAATTAATTTCACAATATCTTCTGAAAATAAAATAGTAATACATGTTATTGGTATTAATAGACAAACTAATATATTTAATATATTTATTAGTAATTTTTTTACTTTTTCCAAATTGTTTTCTGCTATATATGAAGAAAAATATGACAACATTATATTTCCTATATTGACAATTAAAATATTTGTTACAAATTGTTCTAAAACCTGTGAGTAAGCTAAAGCTGATGTATATCCTTCTCCCAAGCCAGATGCAATTGCTTTATCTACCATCTGGTTTATTTGTATTATTGAATTTCCAATTATTAACGGAACTATTTTTATACTTAATTCTTTAATGTTGTTATTTTTAAATGGGTTTACGAATATAAATTTAAAATATTTTTTTACCATTATAACTAATATTGTTATAAAAATAATGTTAGATACATAATGTGCTATTATTAATGTATTTATTCCAACATATTTTGAAGCATATATACAAGCTAGTATAACAATAACGCTGTATATAAATGATTGTAATTTCGTTGCTATAAATTTTTTATGCGACTCTAAAACCGATGTGCAAATCAGCTCTATTGAAATAAATAAAAAAGCTACTGATAAAATTCTTATAAATGATATTAACATAGTATATAATTCTGGTGCTAATGATGGAGCTAATAATTTTGAAATTTGTGGTGCAAAAGTACATATTAATAAAATTATAATGATTGAAAGTGGAATTAATAACTCAAAAATTCCTGAAATTAGTTTGTCAGCTTCGTCTTTTCCTTTTTGAATTCTGATTTTAGTATACAAAGAAATTAAAATCAAACTTATCGCTTTAACAATTGCTTCAGATACACCTACTGAAAATCCATATGCAATAAAATATACATCTGTACTAGCTGATGCTCCAAAATAAGCTGCAATAACAGCTTGTTTTATAAAACCTAGCACCTTAAAAATTATCACCAATACAATTATAATAGCAGAAGATTTTAATATCGTATCATTTCTATTTTTCATTTTTTCCATTCTCCACCAATCTAATTTATGTTTATTCTCTTTCTATAAGTGTAGTATTCTCCTCAAGTTTTTTTGTATTTATCAGTCCGAATCCAACTACAAACCACATGTATATTGATACAACAAAATTATTTGATAGCCATAATAATTCGAAATTTACTAATAACATGAAACCTAATAAATAAGATGCTGCGTAACTAATTACTTCATTTTGTTTTTGTTTATAAAATCTCATCCATATAGTATAAAGAAAAGCCAAATATAATATTAGTAGAATATATCCGCCATTCATTTGTAACCAAATATATAAATTATGTGTAGATAAATTTATATTATTTGATTTTAATATATAGTTGTTATATGTTAGTCCAAACATTTGGTCATCTTCTAATTCATCATATACCACTTTCCATATCCTATTTCTCCCTGAAAAGAAATTTTCTCCCGATATTTCCCTTGAATAATCATTTAGTTTTTTTCCTACTGGTTCATATTGTAGCCATACATATAATCTAGGTATCATTATTAATATTGCAGAAAATGTAATAAATAATAATTTAAATAATATTTTTTTATTAATTTTTTTTATAAACATATTTAAAAAATATATTGCTATAAAAATAACTGCACTAGTTCTTTCTCCTATTGAAAAAAACACTAAGCTCGAAAATATAGTAAATAATAGCTTTTTTTTAGTTTTTATAATCGCAAAAAAAGACATTGCAAAAACTGCTTTGCATACAGTCATTGATATTATATTTGTTAACCTTAAATTATAACACATAAATATACAGATCAATCCAACATAATACATTTTAGCAAAATAATTTGTAACCTTTTTTATAGACTCATCCGTCATTTTCATTTGGGTAAATACAATTACAAATAAAATTAATGCAATTTCTTGTAAAACAACATACAAAGCATTACCGCTAAAGTTAATTAATAAAATCATCATATTATATGCTATAAATATAATTCCCACTTTAAGAGTATTATCTAAATGTATTTTATATTTTATTATTCTAATAAAACAAATTGTCATTAACAATATAATGCTCGCATATCCGAACAACTCTAAAAATTTTGTTTGAATTCATTGCGTATATTAATGATATTGTTAATAGTAGCATTATTGACCAAGTATAAATTTTCTGATTTTTATCCATTTGTTCTTCCATAAACTTCCTCTAAAATATTAATTTCTTCCTTACCAGTGTTTTCAAAAAAATACTTATTATTTTTTTCTTTTTTGTCTTTTATTTTATTGTAAATCTCTTTTAAATTATTTGCTTTTATTTTTTCATTATTAATTAGTGCGACATTTTTAAATCCATCAAATATCTCATGACATACAGGTATATCAGATGTAATTAACGGAATCCCAAAACTTGCCATTTCACACATCATTAGTCCTTGGGCATCTGTTCTAGTCGGCATTAATGCACATTTTGACTTATTTAATATATCAATTATTTCTTCATGATTTAAAACTTTATCTATCCATTGTAAATTTTGTGCCTTTTCATTATATTCAAAAAACTTTCCTTTTCCTATCACTAAAAACTTATATTCAGGATTTCTTTTGGCAAGTTCATTTACTATATCTATTGAATATTTTGAGCCGTCTAAATTAGCTCTTATTGTTATAAAATCATATTTCTTGTTTTTTTCGTAATCATAACTAAATTCTTCAAATTGTTCTCCTATTCCATTGTAAGTAATACTATATCTGTTTTCAACAATTTTAGGATTTATTCTTGTCCATTTTATAAATTGTTCATACATCCATTTGCTTACAAATATAAAATATGATTTATATGCTATTTTTGTAAAGTATTTTCGCCATAAACATAGTTTTATATCATCATATAAATTTTGAATTAATTTCTTAAATATATTTTTCTTAACGTATTTATATGGCTTTGAATAAACTTTATTGATTTTTAATACTTCATGCCCATGAAAAAAGAAAACTATTTTATTAAAATTCTCATTATATTTTTTCAAAAAAATATAATGATGCTTTAAATTTGCCGCATGCAATATAAGGATATAGTCTTTATATTTTTCCTTGTTTGCTTTATAATCTTTTAATGTTATTACATTTATTCCATCTATATTATATTTTGCTTTTGCTTTAAAACTTAGTACAGTAACTTCCATTCCTTTTTTCATATAATATTTATTTCTTACATGTACATACATTAATATTTTGCTTGTATTTGATGGATAATCCTCAACCAAAACTAATACTTTCATTTAAAAACCTTTCTTTCAATTCATTTTCTTCAATACTTCTTTTTCGAATTTTTTAGCAATTTCTCTTCTCGAATATCTTTTCATAATATAATTCATACTATTTTCTTTATATTTTGTGTATTTTTCATAATTTTCTATCATATATTTAAATTTTGTTTTTAATTCTTCTATGTTTTCTGCATGCTCTCCTAAATGTACTTCATCTAAAACGTTACATGAATCTCCTTTTGCTAACAAAAGTATTGGGCATCCTATTCCTAATGCATCAAACATTTTTGTAGGAATGCTATCAGTCATTTTATTATTTTTCAATGATATAAAACTGATTTTCGAATATTTTAAAATAGTATATACTTTGCAATAATCTATTTTTCCTTCTAAACTTATATTTTTTAATCTCAATTCATTTATTTTACTTTGTAATTCATTTTTATATGCTCCTTCTCCAAAAATAAGAAATTGCATATTTTCTTGTTTTTTAGATGTTTTAGCCAACTCTATTAGTGCATCTAGATTTTGAGCTAATCCAACATTTCCAATGTACACGATTGTAAACTTTTTATCTAATTCATATTTTTCTATTATAAATTTTTCCATTGCAAAGTTTATAAGATTGTCATCAAATCCATTTGGAATATATAATACTTTATTATTAGAGTCTGCATATTTTTTAATTTTTTTAACTTTACCTGGTGTAACAGTTGTTATATAGTCGCTATGCTTATACATAAAATTAGCTATAAATTTAAACACTTTATAATATAAACTTTTTTCATCAAAGCTTTCCATTTCTATTGCCACATCTGGCCATATATCTCTTACATCATATACCAACTTCGCTTTTTTTATTTTTGCTATCAAATATCCAAAAATGCTTATTAATGGTGGTGGAGATGTAGTTATAACTACATCAATATTTTTTAGTTTGGTTATGCCATAAAAAAAAGAGGTTATTCCAAAAATTATGTTGTTTAAAAACCTTTTTATAGTACTTCCTTTAATTTTGGAAGTACTATATGCATACAATATTTTATACTTTCTATCTATTGTAGTAATTTCATTTTTTTTGTTATGAGAGCTAGTTAATATTGTAACATTATAATTGTTATTGGCAAGGTACGTTGCTAATGAATCTATTCTCTTAGTGCATGGTCCTCCTTCTTTTATATTAAATTCATGTGCATGAAAAAGTATGTTCATATATTCTCCTTTTTTGTAAATTGTCTTGTGACATATTTTTTACTTGAGTAATTTGCTCTTCATAATTGTGCTATTTTTGTTACTGTTTCTAATATTTCTACATTTTTTCGTACATTGTTAAAATTCTTCAAATCTTCTAACTCTTTTTGAATAGTATTTTTCCCAGCGTCCGCACCTTTAGTTGTAAACACTTCTCTTATTGTTAACATTATAACTTTTATGTCCTGTGTAAATGAGTAATTTTCAATATATTCTAGATCATATCTTATCTTTTTAAATATATCAATATCATTTCTTCCCATTGCTTGAGCTAGTCCTGTAAGTCCTGGTCTAACGCAATATCTATGTCTTTGTATGTCATTCATATTATTAAAATAGTCTGGAATCCATGGTCTAGGTCCAATAAAGCTCATTTTTGCAGTAGCTATTGACCAAAGTTGTGGTATTTCATCAAGAGATGTTTTCCTTAATATCTCTCCTATTTTAGTATGTTTATCTGCCTTTGAAAAATCATGTACATCATTTTCTGCAATCATGGTTCTAAATTTATACACATAAAAATCTTCTCCATTTTTACCAGTTCTCTCTTGCTTGAAAAAAATTGGGCCTTTGCTATCTATTTTTATAAGAACTGAAATTATTAAAATTATTGGTGATAATAAGATTAAACCTAGAATTGCCAATACTCTGTCAAGCATAAATTTTGTTCCTGCAAATATAATCATTTTTATTTTTTCTATGTATTTTCTTTCTCTTATGTTCCCTTCTATGTCTACATATTTTTCAATATAATTTTCGTTCATAAATTTAAAATCCCCCAGTTTTAAATTTTATCTATATTCTGTTTTTTGTATTATTTTATTGCTTATTTCTTTTACTTTGTCTGTTGGTACATAATCGTCTTGTGCAAATAGTTCTTTATGCAATTGACTTACATTTTTTTCTAGGTTTATTGGTGGTCCATACCATACTCCGTTTAACATTATTCCTTTTGTTTCGTATGGCCATCCTTTGCTATCTACAATTGAGTATGATGCTATTTGTGGTATTAATGTTAATATGTCTGATTTTGTTATATTTGTATATACTTCTGGTAATACTTTATCTAAAACATTATTTAAGTCTGCAACGCTCCTCTTTTTAGCCTTATTAAATACTTCTGTTAGTACTGTTCTCATTCTTTCTGTTCTTGCATAGTCACTATCTATTTTTCTTATTCTTCCATAAGCTAGAGCTTGCTCTCCTGTAAGGTTATATGTTCCTGCAGATTTTATTCCTGGTATTTGTGATGCTTCTGCTGATGTTACTGTTATTTCAACTCCGCCCATTTTATCTATTATGTCTTTTGTAGATTCAAAGTTTACTGTTACAAATTCTGTTATGTCTAAGTCTAAATTTGTATTTAGTGTGCTCATTGAAAGAGCAGCTCCGCCATAAGCATAAGCGTGATTAACTTTATCTAATCCATATTTAGATATTTCTAGATATGTATCTCTATATACAGAAACTAATTTTACTTCTTTTGTGTTTTGGTTTATACTTGCTATTATTATACAATCTGTTCTGCTTCCACTATAAGTGTTTTCTCTTGTGTCTATTCCAAAGATTGCTATGTTCCTATATTCTTTTAGGTTTTCTTCTACTCCTGCTGATATTTCTATATCTTCTTTTGATATTTTTTCGTAATTTATTTTATTTAGCTTTGTCCAAATAAAAATGCCTATTGTGGCAGTTATTACTAAAATTATAGCTATTATTATAACTAACGCTTTTATTACTTTTTTCATTTAAATACCTCTTATTTGTTTTTTCAAAATTTTACAGTTTAATTATATATATTTAGACATTTTTTGTCAATGAATTAATAAATAAAAACTGCCAAATTTCAAATTAATTGGCAGTCTTTCTTAAATTATTTTTTTATTGTGTTATCCATTTTATTAAATTCATATTTGCAGAGTCTAATAACATTTTATGTTTTGGCATTACTCTAAATGTGTAACCATAGTTTCCACCTGTTTTTAGTTCTATTTTTGCTTCAAATGTATATTCTCTTTTTTCGTCATCGCTTGAAACTAAATCCATTGGTATTATTCCTATTTTTTCTATTGTTCCATTATCTAGTATCTTTCCGTAGTATGCTTGTGCTTCTATGTTTTCTACATTTATATTTGGTAATGTTACTATACAAGAAACTTTTATGTTATTTCCTGCATCTATTGATATATTGTCTAGATTATTTATTTGTGTAATTTTTATATCGTCCCAATTTGCATAAAGTTGGTCTTTTACTCTATTAAAGTCTGTAACTAATTCTAAATTACTAAAGTAATTATTTGTTATATTACATAGTGGTATGTATAGTTGCTTTGTATAATCTACAAGCATTCTTGCTGTGCTATAATTTCCACCTGTTGAAATTATAGAGTTTTTCATTAAAGTTAACCATTCTTTAGAAATTCCGTCTTGTTGTTTGTTGTAGTATGCTGGTATTACTTTGTTTTCTAAAGTGTTGTAAATACTTTCACTATCTGCTTTATCTTGTTCTTCATAAGACATATATTCTGCGTTTGTTCCAATTGCCCAACCATTTTTTTGGTTGTATCCTTCTGCCCACCATCCATCTAGAATACTAAAGTTAACTACTCCATTTACAGATGCTTTTTCTCCACTTGTTCCTGATGCTTCCATTGGTCTCCTTGGATTGTTTAACCATACATCTACACCAGAGATTAGGTGTCTTGCTACATTTATGTCATATCCTTCTAATAAGAATATTTTGCCTTTAAATTGTGGCATCATAGATATTTCGTGAATTCTTTTTATTAAGTTTTGTCCTTCTATATCTTTTGGATGTGCTTTTCCTGCAAATATTAATTGAACTGGTCTTGATTCATCATTTAATATTTGTGTTATTCTTTCTAGGTCTTTAAATATTAGTGTTGCTCTTTTATATGTTGCAAATCTTCTTGCAAATCCTATTGTTAAGGCATTTGGATTTAGTTTTGATGTTATCTCTCTAATTTGGTCATAATGCATTCCTGCATTTTTTAGTCTTGCTGTTACATTATCATTAACTAGTTTTAAAAGTTTTTCTTTTCTTATTTGGTGCTCTTTCCATAGTTTTGCATCTGGTATATTGTTTATTCTTTCCCATGTTTCGTTTAAGTATATTTTATCTTGCCAATATGGTACTAGGTATTCGTTATATAACTCTTTTAAGTTTGGTGCAAGCCATGTGCATGTATGAATACCATTTGTTACGTATGTAATTGGTGATTCGTTTGGTGCTATTTCTGGCCATACATCTCCAAATAGTTCTCTTGAAACAGCTCCATGTAGTTTGCTTACTCCATTTTTCTTTCCAGCTATTTTTAATGCTAGTATTCCCATATTAAATGTTGTTTTGTTTTCTTCGTTTGGTTTCATTCCTAATTCTAAGAATTCTTCTTTAGAAATTGCTAATGAATCCCAAAATCCATCAAAGTATTTTTCTACTAATTCTATTGGGAATATATCGTTTCCTGCTGGAACTGGTGTATGTGTTGTAAACACTGTTTTTGCACTTACTATATCTTTTGCTATTGGGAATGATACCTTTTTTTCTGCTATTATATTGCTTATTAATTGTAATACTAAGAAAGAAGAATGTCCTTCGTTCATATGGTATACAGTTGGATTTATTCCTAATGCTTTTAGTAGCATTACACCACCCATACCTAGAACTATTTCTTGTTGAATTCTCATTTCTTGATCTCCACCATATAGTGCTGATGTTATGTTTCTGTATTCTTCTAAGTTTTCTGGAATTTCTGAATCTAATAAGTATAGTGTTACTCTACCTACTTGTATTTTCCAAACTTTTAAATATAATTTTTTCTTTGGCATTTTTACACTTATCATTAAATCTTGCCCATCATGGTCTTTTACTGGTACTATTGGTAGATTGTTTATATCAATACTGCGATATTCTGTTTCTTGTGCTCCTATTCTGTTTATTTTTTGATAAAAATATCCATTCTTATATAGCAAACCTATTGCTATTAGAGGAATTCCTAAATCGCTTGCAGATTTTAAATGGTCGCCAGATAAAATTCCAAGACCTCCTGAATAAATAGGAAGTATTTCATCTAATCCATATTCTGCTGAAAAATATGCAATTTCATCACTTTTATTTTCTGGGAAATTTTTTCTAAACCAAGTGTTTTTACTATCCATGTAGTCTTCAAAATTTTCTACATTTTTGTTATATTCCTTTAAGAATTCAGGATCTTCTGCGATTTTTTCTAACTTTTCTTGGTCTACTAATTTTAAGAATTTAACTGGGTTCTTTCCGCATTGCTCCCATAAGTCTATATCTATTGTTTTAAATAGTTTTAAAAATTCTGTGTTCCATGACCACCATAGATTATTTGCTATTTCTGATAATCTTTCTATTTTTTTTGGCAATTGTGGATTTACCGTTATTTTATTAAATACGTACATTATAAATGTACCTCCTTTGTATTTTAAAATTTTTTCTTATGTCTTGTCGCAATATAATAATTATCTATGATAATCTTTTATTTGTCAATAGAATTTGCCTCTACTTTTTTATAGTTTTCTATTGCTCCTAGTGCACATATAAACTCTGGATTTTCTGGAATAATATAGTTTACATCATGTAATTTTTCTAGTTTTTTTATAACTTCTTTTAGATATGGGTGTTTTGCCATACCTCCAATTATTATAATGTCTTTTACATTATCATTTTTGCATAAGAATGCAGCCATCACTCCAACTGTTTCAAAAACTAAATTTGATATTCCTAGTAAAATATCGCAAGAGCTTGCCTCTTTATTCAATTTTCCAAAGTTTGATGATGTAATATCTTTTGGTAAATTTGGTATTTCTTGTGTTGTAATATCTCCTATTTGCAAATCTACGTTTTTTATATTCCCTTGATTACACTTTTCTAAATATTCTTCAAATGTAGCTTTTCCAAATAGTTTTTCTGCTAGTTTATAAAATGTGCCTCCGCCAACTCCGACTTCCGCCTAAGTGTTTTATTTCGTTATTGTTTGCTTTTATAAATGCTGTTCCAGTCCCAATTGAAGCAATTATAGCATTTTGTTTATTTGAAGCTGTTAGACCTCCTAAGCCAATTGCTTTAAATTCATCTATATATAGAACAGGAATTTTTAAAAATTCCTGTTCTTTTATTGTGCCTACTCCTGTTATAATTATTGCTTCAATGCTTCGTGGCTCTATGTTATTATTTTCTATAAATTTTTTTAGTAATTTTTTTGGTTCTTCTTTTTGGTAAATGTTTTTGTTTATTATTTTATTGTTTTCATCTACTTCTATAATTTTTGTAGTAGTGCTTCCTAAATCTGCACAAATTGTATGCATTGTAATGCTCCTCCAAAGTTATATTTTTCTAGGTCCGTCTCCTATTTCTACAGCATAAAAATCTGCTTCATATCCTATTTTATCTTTATAACTTTTTCCTACATTTTTTATAAAGTCATCTACTTTATCTGATTTTACTATACTTACTGCGCATCCTCCAAAACCTGCTCCTGTCATTCTTGCGCCTATTACTCCATCTTGTTTTAAGCTTTCTTCTACAAGTGTGTCTAATTCTTTCCCTGTAACTTCATAATCATCTCTTAAAGAATTATGTGATGCTATCATTAGTTCACCAAAAAGGTCTATTTTATTTTCTTTCAATGCTTTTACAGCTTTAATTGTTCTTTGGTTTTCATATACTGCATGTTTTGCTCTTTTTTGTCTTGTTTCGCTTTTTATTAAGTCTTTGTTCTCCTCAAATTCTTCTTCTGTAAGTTCTCCTAATGATTTTATGTTTAATTTTTGTTGTAATTCTTTTAGAGCTTCTTCGCATTCTGCTCTTCTTTCATTGTATTTAGAATCTCCTAATCCTCTTTTTTTGTTTGTGTTCATTATTACTATTTTTGCATTTTCTAGTTTTACTGGTGCATATTCATATTCTAAATTAGCTGTATCTAAAAATATTGCACAGTCTTTTTTTCCGTTTGCAATTATAAATTGATCCATTATTCCGCAATTTACACCAATGTATTTATTCTCTGCTTTTTGTCCTAGTAATGCTATTTTTGTCATATCTACATCTAAATCAAATAAATCTTTTAATACAAATCCTGTTAGCACTTCTATTGAAGCTGAAGATGAAAGTCCTGCTCCATTTGGTATTGTTCCTAGATATACAATATCAAAACCTTTATCTATATTAAAACCTTCTTCTTTCATTGCCCAAATCATTGACTTTGGATAGTTTATCCAATTCTCACTTTTGTTATATTTTAGGTCATCTATTGTAGATTCTAATATTCCTAGATTTTCAAAATTCATTGAATATAATCTTATTTTATTGTCATTTCTTTTCCTTGCAACTGCATATGTTCCCATTGTTAATGCACATGGAAATACATGTCCACCGTTATAGTCTGTGTGTTCTCCTATTAAGTTAACTCTTCCTGGTGCAAAGTATTCTTTAATGTCCCCTTCATTTCCAAATAGTTCTTCAAATTTTGTTCTAATCTTCTCTTTCATATTTTCCTCCAAATATTATAAAATTTGTAATTATAATTTATTAGTCAAAAATTAAACATCGTATTTATAATGGCATTTTACCACAAAGCATATTTTATAATCAACTAATTTATTTAAATTTGTTTTAGTTCTTTTTTATTCTATCTATCAGATATGGTATCTTGGTTTCAAAATTCACTCCATATGCATCTTTTTTGTTTGTTTTATATGTATCGTTAATTGTTTCCCAAACATAATCTACTGCGATTTTTAAACCTTCTTCTAAAGTATTGTTGTTGGTTATTGCTCCAACTAATGTACTTGCAAATATATCTCCTGTTCCATGATACTTTGCAGGTATTTTTTCTTTAAAATACGTAAAAAATTCATTAGTTTCTTTGTTGTATGACATTACTCCTAATTTATTGCCTTTGAAACTTACTCCTGTTAAAACAACATATTTAGGTCCCAAATTGCTTAATTCTATTAGTATATCTTTTATCTCTTGTTCACTATAAATTTCTTTATATTCTTTCTCTAACATGTAGCTTGCTTCTGTAAGATTTGGTACTATTATGTCTGCCATTTTACAAAGTTTTTTCATTTCTTTAACAAAGTTTGCATCAAAGCCTGCATATAGCTTACCATTATCTGCCATTACAGGATCTATAAATATAAAATTATCTGGTGTTTTAAATTGTTTAAAAAATTCTTTTAGCATATTTATTTGTTCTATTGAACCTAAATAGCCCGTATAAATTCCATCAAAATCAAATTTTTCTTGTTTCCAATGTTTTGCTATTTTAGGCAAATCTCCAGTTAAATCTCTATATGTAAAATTTTTAAATGCTGTATGTGTTGAAAGTACTGCTGTTGGAATAACTGCTGTTTCTATTCCCATTGCAGATATTATTGGAAGTGCCACAGTAAGCGAGCATTTTCCTACACATGATATGTCTTGTATTGTTACTATTCTTTTCATTCTATTTTCCCCTTAAATTGCTATAATTTTATCATAGCAAATTTAAATTTACAATATGTTTATTTCAGAACAAAACTACTTTAGTTGCCTTTGTTTTCGAAGATAGAAAAAAGGATAGGCAAAAGCCTATCCTTTTTTAATAAAAATCACTCTGCTTCTTTGGCATTCTTATTTATTGCATCCAGTACAGCTTTTCTGGTCCAAAGGTTCGGATCATGTGAAAGTTCTTCAACAATTTCCGGCGTTACATTTGGATTGCAGAGCACCGCTTGTTTAACACTATAATGCTTGTCTTTTGCAAGTTTTTCCAGTGTTTCAATCCGTGTTGATGGATTTTTAGCAACGGCTTCTTTTACTCCCCATGTAACACTGTCATTGGTTAAGAAGTCCAAATCCTCAGGAAGAGTATTGGGATTGCTTGCAACAGCAATTTTTTCTTCTCTTTCTGCTTTCGGATTTCTTACCAATTTTGACAGTTTATCCTGTGGCATAAGGACATTTGCATATGCATCTGCTCTTACCCTGCCATCCGGATCACCTGCTAATCGTAGTACAATTTCCAATGCCATTTCTCGGGTAATTTTCATTGTGTGTTTCCTCCTAAAACTAATTTGTTTTACAATCACAGCAATGTAAAGAATTCATTACTGTTATGATGCTGACCTCAAAATGTAAAACGGATTTGTATTTGTTTTCCAACTATATTAGTTTATCATAATTTATGTAAATTTGCAACAAGGAAAATGGCTTTGACACACTTTTCTTCTTTCATATTCAACAAAAAAACTACTCTTTAATTTAATAAAGAGTAGTTTTTATATTCTTATTTTACATATTCATTTAATGCTTTTGTTTTAAAGTTTAATTCTCCTATTTCTGCTGTTGGTACAAATCCTGGCCTTGCATTTATTATGTCTGGTATTCTGTTTACTACTGTTGCACATGTTAATTCTACTGTTGCTGGTCTTGCTACTGTTATTGTTGTATCTGGTTCTCCATATACTGACCATTCATTTTTATCAAAATCTTCTTTTGAATATACTTTTCCTATACATTCTGATTCTATTGTTATTCCTTCTTCTGTTTCTGTTGTAACTATTGCACTCATTCCTGTTGCATCTCCTGCTTTTACTGTTACACCTAATGTTTCTGAGTAGATATCTTCTTTATATGTTGTTGGAACTGTTACTTGTGTTTGTGATTTTATTGTTAATCCTAATTTATCACATAGCCATCCATTTGTATTCCACATATATGATGGTAAATATTCTCCACTCTCTATAATTTTTTGTCTTTCTTCATCACTTATTTTATCTACTGATGCAACTTGTTTGTCAAATTCATCTAGTGTTAGTCCTGCACCATGTGCATTTGCAAGTGCTATTCCATAATCTTCTACGTTATAACTTGAACTTCCTTTTATTTTTGTTATTTTTTGTGTTGATCCACAAATACTTGTTATTAATTGTCCCCAATATATATCTTGATATCCTGTTCCTACTATTGTACATCCAGTTTGTTTTGCTAATTCATCAATTTTTTTAGTTAAATTTGGGTTTGAGTTCCAAGAATAGAATGCTTCCTCGCAAGTTGAAACAGCATTTATTCCTAGTTTTGCACATAACATAAGTGGTTCTTCTACATCTTTTAATAAGCTCATTGTTTCTACTATACATATATCTGGTTTTACTTGTTTTAGCATTTCTTCTGCATCTTTTAAATCTGTTACTTTTACTCCTAGATTTTCTCCTCCAATTATTTCTCCTATGTCCTTGCCTATAACTGCTGGGTTTACATCAATTGCACCTACTAGTTCTCCACCTTTTTCCAAAACATACCTCATTGTATATTTTGCCATTTTCCCTGTACCTATTTGTACAACTTTTACTTTTCTTTCCATCTTTTGTTCCTCCTTAAATATATTATTATTAATTTTAAAAAATTAATTCTTAATTAATTATTTCTTTTTCGATTTTATTTATATCACATTATTTTTTAAATCTCAATCTGGTTTTAAAATTTTCTCAAATTGACTTTTATGTAAATCTGTGTTATACTAATTCTATTCTTTCGTAGATATAGCGAATCAAAATAAGTATATTTTTAGCAGGAGGATTTTATGAATTTTGTCACAGTTTTTTTGGTTAGCTTTCTAATAAGTTTTGTTTGCTTCTTTGCAATAAGATTTATTGCTAGCAACCGGCGAATACGCAGGTATAAATCAATATGTTCTTTAATTATCGATGCGAAGAATGATCTTATGCTTGCTCGCAGATTATATTATTCTGCAAGATTTGCCGAAAATGAATCAGAAACAGAATCAATTCAAAAAGCAGCGGAAAAATTATATAATGATTCGTTGTCCGTACTGGATAGTAAAGAAATCCGCAATGAAATCAGTGAATTTCCTGAGGAGTTAAAAGATTCTCTTACTAGAATTATGGATGAACCTCGTTACCCGCTGTTCTAAGTCCTTTTAAAGCCTGTCATTATTTGACAGGCTTTTCTTTTATATTTATTCTTCTCCATATTTTTCGTCATATTCTTGTTGAGCTTCTACTGCTTCTAAAAATGCTACTTTTGCTTCTTGTGCTGCAAGTAAAGCTAAAACTATTGATTGTTCTGCATATTCTAATTCTGCATCTATATATTTTGATAGTTTTTCTTTATCATGAATTTCTTTTCTTTGTTCTATATTTTCCTTAGCAGCATTAAAATTCATTTGAGCTTTTAATAATTCGCTTGATATTTTTCCTTTTCCTCTTTCTCCTGCTATTCTGCATTGTTCTTTTGTTGCTTCCAAATTGCTTTTTGCATCTTTCATTTTTTCTGATAATACATCTTTTGCTTCCATTCCAGCAATAATAACAGTATCTGTGCTGTCTTTAATTTTAGCGTTTAACTCTTTCATTTTTTTGTTGATTTCATCCATTTTTTCTTTTCTTTCTTTTTTATCCATTGTAAAAACCTCCTAATTTAATTTTCTTTTTTATATCACAATATCGTGAACTATTTATGAACTTTTTTGTTGTTTATTAATTTATTCAATTCTGCACCTAAAAACACCGTATAAAAGCACGAATATGTCCACATCATAATTAACATTAAAGTTGTTAAACTTCCATATGTTATAGAAAATCCCTTAAAAATATATAAATATTTAGAAAACACTAATGATACTATGTTTAATGCTATTGCTCCAAATAAAGCTCCATATATTTGACTTTTAAATGTCACTTTGCCTTTTGGTATGAATTTATATAATAATATAAATACTATAAATGTTGCTGCTATAAATCCTACCTCTGTTAATATTGATGACCATATATTATAGTTTTTTATTCCTCCAAAGTGTTCTTGTATAAGTGTTCTCAAGCTATTTCCAAACACCAATGCTACTAGTCCTACAACTATTAAAATTATGAATATTATTGTTTCTACAATTGCTTTAATTCTTAGATATATATATGATTCATTTTCTTCGCTGCTTACATGGTAAACAGATTGTAGTCCTTTTGCTAATGCAAATAATCCTCTTCCAGCTGTCCAAATTGTAAATATAATTGAAATAGAAATTGTACCTATTGATTTTGAATATACTTCTTGTACTATTCCTAATACCATTTCATTCATACTTGATGGAATTAATTTTGATATGGCATCAAATAATGTTTGTGGCGCTATACTTGTATATTGTATTAAAGTTATTAGTAAAATTATAAATGGTATAAAAGACAATATTGTATAATAAGAACATTCAGCAGAGCACTCACTTACATGGTCTCTTTTCATATTTACAGAAAGTTTTTCTATTATTTTATATTTTTCTTTAAAATTAATTTTTCTCATAATAATCCCTTTTATATTTATTATATTACTTTATTATTTATTTATGAATTTTTTGTTTGTTTTTCCATACTATATTCATTAAAAATACTTTTATAATTACAATTCATATTCTTTAATTTCACAATTCTTTAATCCTCTATTTAAGAATTTACCATCTTGTATTCCTTCAAAGTATCCATTAAATGCTTTTGAAACTCCACTATGTGCAACTACTAGAACATTTTTATAATCTTTAGTTTTTAGTTCATCTAAAAAATTATAAATTCTTTTAAAGAAATCTTGAATATTTTCACTTGTTCCTTGTTGAATAGTAGTATAATAGTTCCAATATTCTTCTCTGTTTGTTTCAGTAAGTAGTTTCTCGCTTAAGTCTCCGCAACTTCTTTCTTTAATTCTGTTGTCAATTATAATGTTATATTTGTTGGCAACAATGATTTCTGCAGTATGTTTCGCTCTTGTTAAAGGTGATGAAAAAATTTTATCAAATTTGATATTTTTTATTTTTTCTCTTAATTCTTTAGCTTGCTCCACTCCAACCTCTGTTAAATCTTCATCTCCAACATTATATTGCTTGGTTGCATTATGTGGAACTTGTCCATGTCTTACTAGATATACTTTCATATCTTTACTCCTATTTTTTCAATTTTATCAATAATTTTGAATATATTAATATTACTATTGTTACTAGCAGTAATAGAATTTTAAATAATATTATATTGTTAAATAAACTTATAATAAACAATAGAATATAAGCAATTATTCTTGTCATATTTAGTATTACTTCACATACTACTTGATGTTCTACTATATAATCTTTAACAACAATTTCATTTTCGCTTACTATCTCATATCTTTTTGTGTCACCTGTATTGCTTAATATTACTAAAAATATTGCCGTACATACATTGTATATAATTATTGTTGGCTTGCTAATATTTGTTAGTAGCAAAAGCACGCTAGAAACCATCATTATATTACAGATTTTTAATATCTTCCAATTACTTTTTAGTTTGTATTGGAATATGTATACAGATAAAATTGAGCATATTGCCGTGATTGTTGTAATTACTCCTAGACTTATAGTTGTTTTAAATGTCATAACTGTTAGTATTACAATTAATGTTTCTAATAAATAATTTACAATTCCATCACATATGCATAGCTTATATACTGTTTTAAATTTATCATTATTTTTTACCAAATTTATATATTCTTTTAAGTTGTATTTTTTATTATATGTTTTTGCTTTGTCTTCTATAAATAGTGAAAATATAAATTGTGTAATAGAAAGCAAAATTACTATTTTTGAAACATATGAAAATGATGTTAATTCTATTGATACTCCAAACACTATAGGGAAAAATATTTTTAATATTTTACTAATAATTGATTTAAACGAAATGAACTTGTTTGTATTGTTTTGCGTATGTTCGTTTACAAGTGTATGTGCCGCCACCCATATTAGTCCTTGCACAATTCCATAAAAAAATCCTAATGGCGCAAAATATGTAACTATTTTTTCTTTCAAGAAAGCAAGCATTAATATATATAGGCAATATGCAATTATTCCACTTCTAAATACCCAAACCTGATTTTTATTTTTTATTATTCTTCCAAAAGTTAGAAAGGTTAATAATATTGCTATAAATGATAATGCATAGTATATTGATATTTGTTTATAATCATAATTTGTAAGTGTAATAAAATATGCCACCATAAATGTGTTTACAAACATATATAAAACATTATTTATTAATAAAGATCCCATTATTCCTATTGCACTTTTACTTAATTTTTCTTCTTTCATTTTTTCTCCTTATATTACTGTATTTCTTATATATCTTTTTTACTAATAATATTTCCTTCAACATCTTTCAATACTATTTTATTATTTTCTATAATTAAATAACTGTTTTTTGTATTGTTTTTTGGCAACGAAATAGAACCACTATTTACACATATAACTCCATCTTTTTCTTTTATAAACCCTGTATGAAAATGCCCATATATTAGAACATTAATTCCTTTTGGAATATTTTCCATATTATATTTTTGTCCATGCGTAAAGAAGAACTTCTTTCCATTTATATTTAATTCGATATTATCTTTAAATTCAAATTCTGAAATCATTTCATCAACTTCTGTATCACAATTTCCTTTTACACATAGTATTTTTTCTTTTAAGCTGTTTAAAAGCTCTGCTACTTTCATTGGATTATATTCTTTTGGTAATGGATTTCGTGGTCCATGATAATATAAATCTCCTAAAAGAATTATTTTATCTGGATTTTCTCTTTTGCATATTTTGCTTATTTTATTAGCATAATAATTTGATCCATGTATATCTGATATTATTAAATATTTTTTGCTTTCTGACATTTATTTTTCTCCTTTGCCATTGCATTTTATATTAGACTTTTAACTATTATATTCTATTTAGTAAGTTTTTTAATTTTGATATTTCTAATTCTTCTTCAACTTTTCTTCCAGAATAATAAAATGCAATTTCCAAATTATTATTTCCAAGAATTTTATTATCTTCCAAAACCTCTTTTAATCTTTCTGCTACACCTATACTTCCATCAATTACACATATGTTATCTGGAAGCATTTCTTTTAACGTTGTTTTAAAATATGGAAAATGTGTGCAACCAAGTACTAAATATGAATATTCTTCTAGGTTAAATTTTTCTAAACTCTCGCTTATATACTCTTTAACTCTCTCAGTATTGAATTCACCACTTTCTGCAAATTCAACAAGTTTAGGCATTGCAATTAATTCTACAATATCCTCTGCTCCTAGTCTTTTTATTAAATTCCTAATCTTTTCTCCCTTTACTGTAACCGGTGTTGCCATTAATAAAACTTTTTTGTTTTTTCTATTTTCTATTGCTGGCTTTATAGCTGGTTCTATTCCTATTATTGGAATGTTATAATCACTTCTTAAATCTTTAATTGCCACGCTTGTAGCTGTATTGCATGCTACAACCATTGCCTTAACTTTTTTTGAATTTAAAAAGTCTATTGCATTTTCTACATATTCTAATATTTGTTCTTTAGTTTTTAATCCATAAGGTACATTATCTGTATCAGCATAATATATATATTTTTCATTTGGTAATAATTTAATAATTTGATTTAGAACTGATAATCCACCTATTCCCGAGTCAAATACTCCTATTGGGTTGTTGTTCATTGTTGTTTCCTTCTTCCATTTTACTTTATTTTTAATACTGTCACATTTTCAACATGCTTGGTATGGTGCATAAGAACTTAGTTTTATATACCCGTTTGCTATATAAGAACATATTATTTATAGTTAATTAGTTACAATTCATATTCATATATTTTACAATTTTCATTGACGTCAAATGAATTACCATTATAAGGTATTTCATTAAAGTACCAATATATTGCCCTTGATATTCCCCCATGTGTTACTAATAAAATTCTTTCTTCTTTATATTTTTTCTTCAATTCATCTAAAAAGTCTTTTATTCTTAGATAAACATCTTTCATCGATTCAAGTCCAGGATATTTTATTTCCGAATTATAGTTCCAAAACACATCCCAATCTAGATTTTCAAAAGGAACATTTTCGTATACTCCCATATCTCTTTCTTTTAATCTATCTTCTATTACTACAGGAATATTTTTATCTAAATCAAAAAGTTCCAATGTATATTTTGCTCTTTCAATAGGAGAACAATAAATTTTATTTAAATTTAACTTTCTAAGTTCTTTTCCAACATTAATTGCTTGATTAATTCCTTTTTCATTTAATGGTTCACTCAAATTAGCAATAATCCTATTTCTTCCTTGTTCTGTTTCACCATGTCTTATTACATATATTTTCATCAATTTCACTCCATTTTATTTTTTTAGTTTTATTTCTATTAATCTATATTTTTATATGTTCCCACATTCTAGGTTAAACATTATTTTCACTAAAACATCTTTAAATTTTAAATTTTTTGCTTCAATTTTATCTTTCTTATCATTTTTAGTTTTTTCATATTTTCTTACAAATTCAAGTATTACAGGGTTTATTTTAGATATAGCACCGAAACGCATTCAACATGCTTACTAAACGGAAACATATCGACTGGCTGTACTTCTTTTATCTCATAGCTCTCATCTAATAAAGCTAAATCTCTTGCAAGTGTTGCTGGATTGCAACTTATATATACTATCTTTTCTGGTTTTAACTCTTTTAAAGCTCCTATCGTTTTATTATCTAATCCTTTTCTTGGTGGGTCCACAAATACTACATTTGGTTTTATATTTTCCTTTTCAATTATTTTAGGTAAAACTTTCTCTACATCACCTGCATAAAATTCAGCATTTTCTATTTTATTTATTTTTGCATTTTCTTTTGCATCTTTTATTGCTTCTTCTATAATTTCAATTCCATATATCTTTTTAAAATATTTTGCAGCAAAAATTCCTATTGTTCCTATTCCACAATATAAATCTAGTGCAATTTTGTTTTTGTTAGCAGTGTCATTTACTCCAGCAAATTGCATTGCTGTATTATACAATATTTCTGTTTGAACAGGGTTTACTTGGTAAAATGATAATGGAGAAATTTTAAATTTATATTCCCCTAAAATATCATAAATATATCCTGTACCATATATTACTTCTGTTTTGTCTCCTAATATTACATTTGTATTTTTTGTATTAAAGTTTTTAACTATTGACTTTATTTCTGGATGTTTTTTGGTTATGTATTGAACTAATTCTTTATCTTTTAATTTGTCGTCATTTACTACTAATGTAACTAAAATCTCATTTGTTTTTATTCCAATTCTTATTACTATATGTCTTATGGTTCCTTTTAACGTTTTTTCGTCATATACAGATACATTGTTTTGCTTTATAAATTCAAATATATCTTTTGCTATTTCTTGGCATTTTTCATTTTGAATAAAACATTTTTCTGTTGGAATAATATTATGTGTTCTTGCAGAAAACACACCCATCACTGGATTGTTTTGTTCATCTAATCCTAATGGATATTGAAGTTTGTTTCTATAATGAAGCGGATTTTCCATTCCTATAACATCGTTTATTTCTATTTCCCTTTTTAAAGCTTTATTCATACAATTTTGAACAATTGCTTTTTTTATTTTTAGTGTTTTGTTATATTCTATATGTCTTAAATTACATCCGCCACATTTATTGTAAGTGCTACAATCTGGTTCTACTCTTGTGTTTGACTTTTCAATAAATTCAATAATCTTTCCATAGGCAAAATTTTTTTGAACTTTCAAAATTTTTATTTTGATTTTTTCTCCTTTTATTGCTTGATCAATAAATACTGTAATTCCTTCTATTTTAGCAATTCCTTCTCCTTGAAAGCCATTATCTATTATATCTACAATATATTCTTCATTCTTTTTTATCATTTTATTTTCTCCTATCTTTTTAAAATTATATTTTAAAAATGCTTAAAAATCAATGTTTTTGAAACAATATGAATAAATATGTTTTTTTAGAGCAAAATAGATAAAAAAGAGGAGGTTTTACAATGAAAGCTTTAAATGGTATTGCTCTTACACTTGTTATAATTGGCGCTATTAACTGGCTTCTTGTTGGATTATTTAAATTCAATTTAGTTGACGCAATTTTTGGAAGTTTATCTGTATTAACTAGAATAATATATATAATTGTAGGAATTGCAGGTCTTTGGTCAATTGCTTTTTATAGCAAAATTTCTGACTAATCTTTTTAGAAATAAGAGGGAAAAAGGGGTCTGACCCCTTTTTCCCCAGTTTTTCTAAATTTTTATTATTACTTTTGCTCCTTTTGGTTCATTGCTTGTTATTTTTATATTTCCTCCATGTAGTTTTACAATTGTATGTGCTATTGATAGTCCTAGTCCTGTTCCTCCTTTTTCTCTTGAACGTGCTTTGTCTTCTCTATAGAATCTATCAAATACATGCTTTGCCGCTTCTTTACTTATTCCTATTCCCGTGTCTGCTACTTCTATTACACATTTTCCTTCTTTTGAGTATGTTTTAACTGTTATTGTATCTTTTTCTGCTGTGTATTTTATTGCATTATCTAGTATTATTACTAAAAGTTGATTTATTTTATTTCTGTCTATGTTTGCTTCTTTACCATAATTTAAATCTAATATTATTTCTTTTTCTTGCATTTCTGCAAAGTCTTTGTATGGAGTAATTATTTCTTTTATTAGATCATCTATGTTTATTTTTTCTTTATGCATTTTTAATTCATTTGAATCTGCCATCGCAAGTACCATTAGTTCTTTTATAAGTTTAGTTAGTCTTTTTGTTTCTTTAAGCATTATATTTATATCTTCTGATTTGTCTATTATTTTACTCTCTGGCTCTTGTAAAAGTAGTTCTTGTTTTGCTTGAATTATTGTAAGTGGTGTTCTTAATTCATGTGCTGCATTTTGAACAAATTCTGTTTGTTTTTTGTATGATTCCATTATTGGCTTTAATGTCATTTTTGATAATATATATGACCCAATTATTGCTATTCCAATTATTATTAAACTTCCAACTAATAAGGTGTCTGTCATGTTATTTATTGTTGCAACTTCTCCATCTACATTTGCAAGTAGTTGTATATATATTTCTTCTCCTTCTGAAGTTGTTCCCTTTACTGTTATTCCTCTATAATTGTATTTATCTTGTACTTTTATTGAGTAGACTTTGTCTGTTTTATTCTTATTAAATTCTATATCTTTAACATAATCATTATAAAATCTTCCTATAGTTTCGCTATTTAATATCTCTCCTTTTGAATCCCTTACTATGCAAACTACCCTAGGATTAACCTTTGTTTCTACATATGTAATTTTAATGTTTTCATCTAGCTCCTTTGTAATGACTTTTTTAACCTCTGACACTATATTTTTGTTTTGATATAATTCCATTGCCCTTATTAATTCTTTGTCTATGGATTTATACATATATGTAGATACTTGATGATATATTATTGCATCAAAAAATATAAGTATTATTGCAAATACTACAAATGCATAAAGCATGTTTTTGGCTAATTGTTTTTTTATTAATTTTTGTTCGTTCATTTTTACCTCTTTTAATTTAATTTGTTGTAATTATATCACATAATTTATTAAATCAATATTAAAAATTGTAGGGGCTGACTGAACTGTCTTCCCCTACATTACTATTAATTATTTATTTAAGATGCTATTTATTTTTTCTATTACTGAATCTAGTTTGCAGTCTTCTGAATTTTCTTCATTCCTCATTTTGAATTCTACCATTCCATCTGTAATTTTCTTTCCAACAGTTATTCTCATTGGAATTCCAATTAGATCCATATCATTAAATTTTACTCCGGCTCTTTCTTTTCTGTCATCTATTAATGTATCTATTCCCAAGCTATTTAGTATGTTATATAATTCGTTTCCTGCTTTTAGTTGTTCTTCATCTTTTGGATTTATTACTACTACTGCAACTTTGTATGGAGCTACATTCATTGGCCAAATTATACCTTTTTCATCATTATTTTGTTCTACTATTGCAGAAAGGATTCTTTCAAGTCCTATTCCATAGCTTCCCATAACAACTGGATGACTTTGATTGTCTTCTCCTAAATAGTTTAATCCTAAACTTTCTGAATATTTTGTTCCTAATTTGAATGTATTTCCTACTTCTATACCTTTTTTGAATACTAATTTTTTACCACAGTTAGGACAGGTATCTCCTTCTTTTACATTTACTATATCAGCTGATACATCATACTTAAAGTCTTTTATATTTGCATTTATATAATGATATCCTTCTTTGTTTGCTCCACAGCAGAAGTTTTTCATTTTTAAAACTTCATTATCTACTACAATTTTTGCGTTTAATCCTATTGGTCCTGTGCAACCTGGTACTGCATTTGATGTTGCAATTAATTCATCTGTTGCAAATCCTATTTCTTTTCCTTTTAATACTTTTAAAGCTTTTACTTCGTTTAGCTCTCTATCTCCTCTTACAAAGAATACTACAAGTTCATTATCTACACTCATAAGTAATGCTTTAACTGTTTTCTTTATATCTAGTTTTAAATAATCACATATTTCATCTATTGTATGATAATTTTTAGTGTCAACCATTTCTAATTCTTTTTCTTCTTCATTACATTCTTCATTGCATATACATGGTGTTACCTCTATGTTAGAAGAGAAATCACAATTTTCGCAAAGTACAAGTATGTCTTCTCCAACATCTGTAATAGCTTGGAATTCTTCTGAAAGTATTCCTCCCATAACTCCTGTATCTGCTCTAACAACAGTATAGTTTAATCCTAATTCTGTAAATATCTTGTGGTATGCATCAAACATCTTCTTATATGAAACATCTAATCCTTCATAGTCTTTATCAAAGCTGTATGCATCTTTCATTGTAAATTCTCTTACTCTAATTAAGCCTAATCTTGGTCTTACTTCGTCTCTAAATTTTGTTCCAATTTGATATAAAGTATATGGTAAATCTCTATATGATTTAACTCTGCTCATTGACATAAATGCAAAAAGCTCTTCATGTGTAGGTCCTAGTGCATATTCTCTATTGTATCTATCTGTTGATCTAAACATACTTGGTCCAAATGCATTTTTTCTTCCTGACTTTTCAAAAAAGTCCATTGGTAAAAGCATTGGCATTTTTAGTTCATCTGCCCCCGCATTATTCATATTTCTACGAACTATTTCTTCAACATTTTGAAATGTTTTAGTTCCTAATGGTGTTTTTGCATAAACTCCATTACTTACTTTTTTAATCATTCCACTTTTTACTAAAAGTTTTCCACTTACTGAATCTTCATCACTTACATCTTCTCTTAATGTGTAAAAAAAGTCTTCACTTAATCTCATTTTTATTCCTCCTCTAGTATATAAAATACAAAAGCCCTAAGTTATATTTATTAACTTAGGGCGAATATTTTTATCCGTGTTACCACCTATTTTTAGAATTTCTTCTACACTCAAATAATGTCTTATAACATTATATCCTATGATAACGGTGGATTTCCGATAAAACTTACTTTAATTTTCAGTCCATAGCTCCAAGGCTGGTTCTATATTTAGTTCCTTAAAGTTTTTCACCAACCAACTCTTCTCTAAAAGTTCATAAATATATACTATTCCTCTTCATTGCTTTTAAAATATACTACTATTAATACCATAAAAATTGCGATTTGTCAATGTTTTAGAGTTTATATTTCTGCTATTTCTTTTATTTTTAATCCTGTTATTTCTGCTATTAATTCTGTATTCATTCCTTCTTTTTTTAATTTTTTTGCTATTTCTAATTTTTCCTTTTCTTTTCCTTTTTCTAATCCTTCCTTAATTCCATCATCTAGCCCTTTTGCATATATTGCCTTTTCGTCCAATATCGCTTTTTCTCTTAAATCTGCTATTCTTTGCATTCTTTCATCTTCGCTTAGACTATCTAGTTTTTCTACTGCTTCTTTTATTTCTTTACTTTCTTCCATTTTCTCTGTTACCCTCCTAGATTTCGGATTTTCTAAAAAATATAGCCAGTCTAATAACCTTCCACTTTCTTTTTCTTTTCCTTCTATTTTTGGTAACTCTATGATATCAATTTCTAATTTCTCTGTCAATATCCTTTTTCTTCCTTCTGTTTCTATTATTTTCCATGTTGTATGGTATTCTAACTCTTCTAATCCTTCTATTTTAAAATCTGTTATTAATATTATTATTGTTCTTTCTAGTAAATTATAGTCTTGCCCTATTTTCATTTGTCTTGAATATAATCTGCTCCAATAATATAGTATTCTTTCTATTATACTTTTTGAATTTACTAATTGCATTTCTATATTGCATTTTTCCTTTCCATCTAACTCTGCTAATATATCTAACACTCCCAGTTTATCGTCTTTAAATTCTCTTCTTAATATCGGATTTTTACTTAAGTCTATTTTTTCTATTTTCTTGTTTAATATTGTTTCTAAAAAGTTTTTTGTTATTCTTTCACTTCCTACTTCTCCAAATAGGGCTTGGAATACTACATCTAATTTTGGTGATAATGTTTTCTTCATTTTCTTTTCTCCTTTCATATATGCAATTATTTACATTTACAAGTATGATTAATAAACATATTTAAATGCCTGATTTTAATTTTTTAATTTTGCTTTTTGGAATTTTTAAAGAATTAATTCTTTTTTGAAATAAATTTGTTTTGGCAATTTGATTTATTGCCAGAATTTATATAAATTTATATTATTTTTGTATCATACTTGTATTTAAAATTCAAGAAAAATCGCTCGCCTCATTTTTTCTTTTTTCGACATATATGAGGGAAAAAGGGGTCTGTCCCCTTTTTCCCTCAGTTTAGTATTTCTATATCCTTATCTCCTCTTCCAGATAGGTTTACAATAATGCTGTCATTATTTTTATAGTTTTTTGCAATTTTTATTGCATATGCTATTGCATGGCTACTTTCTAATGCTGGTATTATTCCTTCTAATCTACAAAGTAACTTAAACGCTTCTACTGCTTCTTTATCCGTAATGCTGTCGTACTTAACTCTCCCTATAGATTTCAAGTATGCGTGTTCTGGTCCAATTCCTGGATAATCCAAGCCTGCTGAAATTGAGTATGCCTCTTCTATATTTCCTTTATCATCTTGCATTATATATGTTTTCATACCATGTAAAATTCCAATTTTATTGTTATATATTGCAGATGCATGTTTTCCTGTCTCAATGCCTTTTCCTGCTCCCTCTATTCCAAATATTTGTACCTCTTCTTTTATAAAGTCTGTAAATAACCCTATACTGTTGCTTCCTCCACTTATACACGCAACTATTGCTTTAGGTAATTTGCCTTCTTGTTCTAAAATTTGTTTTTTTGCTTCTTCTCCTATTATTTTTTGAAAATATTTTACCATTTCTGGATATGGGCTCGGACCTACTGCAGAACCTATTAAGTAAAATACATCTTGATGTTTTAATAAATATTCAAAGGCTACATCTACCGCTTCTTTTAATGTTCCTTCACCTTTTGTTATTTCATATACTTCTGCTCCTAAAAGCTTCATTTTCTCTACATTTACTTGTTGTCTTTTTATATCTTCTTTTCCCATAAATATTGTACATTTAATATTAAACAAACTACATACTGTTGCAGTTGCAACTCCATGTTGACCTGCTCCCGTTTCTGCAATTATATGCGTTTTATTCATACGTTTTGCAAGTAAAGCTTGCCCCAATGCATTATTTATTTTGTGTGCTCCTGTATGATTTAAATCTTCTCTTTTTAGATATATCTTTGCTCCACCTGCATATTTGCTTAAATTTTCTGCGTAATATAGTGGTGTTGGTCTTCCAACATATTGTTTTAAATAGTATAAATATTCCTTTACGAACTTCTCATCATTTTTTGCTTTTGTAAATTCTCTTTCAATTTCATTTAACTTTTCTTTTAGCTCTTGTGGCACATATTGTCCACCAAACTCTCCATAATTCATAATCAATTCCTTCTTTCTTTAAAATAGTTTTATATAAAATTTGCCAATGCCAGTCAGCTTCCATATGTACCACCTCCCATAAACAACAAAAGCACATGTACAAGTTTTTAATCACTCATACATGTGCCTGTATTTTGCTAATATTCTAAAGCACGACAAATTTGTATGGGTGATTTTTATCCCATACATTCCACCAGTTATTTAATTTTGCATTTGTTAAATTACTCATGGTTTTGTCTCCTTTATAATATAATTATATGAAAATCTTTTTATATTGTCAATTATTTATACAAATTCATAATCTAATAATTCAATTTTGTTAGGAACAAATGGGGACAGACCCCTTTTGTTTATATTTTTTGTATATAACAAAATATCATTTTTTCGGGCAGACACATGGCCTGCCACAACATTTTTAGTTAATCCCTACTGCAGAGTTTGCAATAAATTCTTTTTTGGGCGTACTCAATACGCCCCTACAAATCCCACTTTCCACATCACACTTCTCACCTCTCACATTCATTTTACAAATTCCAGTTTCACTTCTATAATCCTGTCTGAAATTTGTTCTGCAAAGCTTATATCGTGAGTTACTATTATTATTGCTTTGCCAATATTTGCAAGGTCTTTTATTGTTTTTGAAACTTGCATTACAAGCTTCGGATCTAATGCACTGGTTGGTTCATCAAAACATATTATTTTAGGATTTGTAGCAATCGCTCTTACTATTGCTACTCTTTGTTTTTCTCCTCCTGATAACTCGTATGGATATGAATATCGCTTTTCTAATAAATTCATTTTTTTAAGCAATTCTTCTGCTTGTTTTGTTGCTTCTTCTTTTTTTATTTTTAGCACTGCTGTTAGTGGTAATGTTATATTTTTAATTACAGAATATTGAGGAAATAAATTGTAGTCTTGAAACACTAATCCCACTTCTAAATTTGCTTCTTTTGATATTTTATCTTTTTTTCTTTTTAAGCTTTTATTATTAATTAAAATTTCCCCACTATCTATTCTCTCCAAGCCATTAATGCATCTTAGTAAAGTTGACTTTCCTACTCCTGATGGTCCTATTATTGAAACTATTTCTCCTTCTTCCATGTTTAGCGAAAAATTGCTTAATATCTTTCTTTCGTTAAAGCTCTTGTTTATATTTTTTATTTCTAATACTTTCATAATATTTACCTATAATACTCTAATTTCCTTTCTGTGTAATTAAAAATATAGGTTAAAATTACACTAATTAATAAATAGATTAATCCTGCAACAAGCAATGGAATTATAGAGAACTTATAATTAGCTTGTTTTTGAGCAAAAGCAAACAATTCTGTCACTCCAATTACTTGTGCTAGCGAAGTATCTCTTACCAAAGTTATTACTTCATTTGAAATTGATGGTAATATTCTTTTTATTGCTTGAGGAAGTATCACTATAAAAAATGTTTTTATTTTAGTAAAGCCTAATGTAAAAGCAACCTCCCATTGGCCTTTTGGAATGCTTTCTATTCCGCCTCTAAATATTTCTCCAAAATATGCTGCATAGTTTAATGTAAATGCAATAATTACTGCTATAAATCTGTTGTATGAAAATTTAAACAAATAATATGGTGCAAAGTATATACAGATTATTTGCAATAATAATGGGGTTCCTCTCATAAGCAATATATACAGCTTTATTATTTTTGAAATTATCTTGTTCTTAGAAATACTTAAAGCAGAAACTAATATTCCTAAAGGTATTGCAAATATTAGTGTTATAGCAAATATTCTTAAAGATACTTTTGTTCCATCCAATAATATTTTCATTAATTTAATAAAGTAATTTAAATCCATATTTACTCACCTTTAATTGTCGTAACATCTTTTCCAAACCACTTTTTAGATATTGCTTCTAATGTTCCGTCTTCTTTTATTTCTTTTAGAATCTCATTTACTCTATTGCATAATTCATTGTCTTGTTTTCTAAATCCTATTGCATATTGTTCTTCTTCTAAAGCTTGTTCTATTTGGTTATAGTTTTTATTATTTGTTGCTATATAATAATTAGCTAGCACTTCATCTACAAATACTGCATCAATTTGATTTGTTTCCAAATCCATAAAGGCTGTAATATTATCTGCATATGCAACTGTTTGGTTTAATGTTTTGTAAGTTTCTGACTCTTCCAATATTTGCTCCGCACTTGAACCAGATTGAACTCCTACTTTTTTGTTTTTTAAATCTTCTAAGGTCTTTAGATTACTGTCTTGTTTTGTAATGAATACCATCCTATTTTTCATGTACGAATCAGATAATAACATTGCTTGTTTTCTTTCTTCTGTTATAGACATCCCATTCCAAATGCAGTCTATGTTACCAGAATTTAATTCCTGTTCTTTTGCATTCCAAGATATTGGTTGTATTACTAATTCTACATTTAATCTTTTGCAAACTTCTTTTGCTACATCAATATCAAAGCCAACAATTTCATTGTTTTCGTTTCTGAATCCCATTGGTGGAAAGCTATCGTCAAGTCCTAATATAAATGTTCCTTTACTTGTTATTTTTTCTAATGAATTTTGTTTTGCATTTGTCTTTTTCATTTTAATCGCTGTAAGTACTCCAAGCATTGCAATTATTGTAATTGCTGTAATAAAAATAATTTTCTTTTTCATATTTTTTCCTCCTTATATTTTAAGAGAGTTTTGTTTTAAGCTGGCCAGCTTATTTTAACAACAAAAAAACCTTATGGCACTTCTACCATAAGGTTTAAATCTTAGGCACAAGCACCAAAAGCCTGTGCCATATATATGACACAAGCTAATTTTTATGATGCTCGTTTCTAAATATTATTTTTGTTTCCATAATATACCTCTCTAATTAAAATATATGATAGCATATATTTTCTTGTCCTGTCAATAGTTTTTTTACAATTTAATCCAATACACCTGTGCTATTTTTCCATTTTCTGTTTTTACTTCTCTTTCTAATGCTCCCCCTGCGTTTAAAATTGTTCTTCTTGATGCTTCGTTTTCTTTATAGCAACCAAGCATTACTTTTTCTAAGTTAAGTTCTTCTTTGCAATATTTTAAAGCTTGTTCAAGCATTTGCGTTGCATATCCTTTTCTTCTTTCTGTTGGTCTTATTCCATATCCAATATTTCCTCCATAATTTCTTAAGAAATCATTTGCTAATTCATGTCTAATATTTATCATTCCAACAATTTTATTATCTCTTTCTCTCACCCCAAAGAATTGTGTTGTAACAGCATAATTATCTTGTACCGTTTCCTTTTTTGAATTACTTTTTAATAGTTTTAGCCATTCATCATAATTATCCATTCTATCCCATTTTGAACACGCATGTAATGTTTTTTCTCCATTATCGAAATGCTCTTTTCTATATTCTATTGCTTGATTTTCATACTCTTTCGTTGGTATTATTAATTTTATTTTATCTTCCAGATTATATTCCAAACTTACTTCTTCTAGCTCTATATTGTGTACTTTTGCTTCTCTTTCTGAAACAATTTTTCCACCCATATTTTTATAAAATTCTATAGATGGCTCATTTCCTTTTAAACACCAAATAATTAATTTTTTCATATTATGTTCTATAAAGTAGTTTTTTGCATAATCAAATAATTTACTTCCTATTCCATTTCTTTTAAGTTTTGGCTCTACATACAAAACATGTATTTCTGCATTGTGATTTATATCATTTTGATCAGCTACTTTTCCAAATCTAATAACTCCTAAAATTTTATTTTCTTTCTCATATACATATATGTTATTGCTTTCATTTTGGGAAAAAATGCTTTTCTTCCATCCTTTACTCATTTCATCTTCTTTCATACTGTCTAAAAATTCTTGGTTTATAAGTCCTTTATATGCTGTTTGCCAGCCTTTTATAATAAGTTTTGCTATGTTATTTGAATCTTCTATTTTTGCTTTTCTAATCATAATTCTCACCCACATCTAAATAGTATACTTTACATTCAAATTTTTGGCTTTTGTCAAATTTTTCAAAATCTTCATCTTTAACATATTTAAATCCAGCTTTTCTCATTACTGCACCAGATGCAGGATTGAGTACTGCATGTGCACATCTAAATTTATGTATTTTCTCTTCAGTTGCTAAATATTTAAGTACCTCTTTTACTGCTTCCGTTGTATAGCCATTGTTCCAATGTTTTTTCGCTATATTATAGCCTATTTCATATCTGCCATCTTCACTTGGAAATGCTCCTATAGCTCCTATTAGTTCATTGCTATCCTTTATAACTATTCCCCAATTAAAACATCCTTCTGTTTTACGTCTTTTTTCTTCTAAAAGTATATATTCTTTTGTTTCCTCTACATTTTTGTGAGTAGACCACCTTACATATTTTGATACTTCATCATCACTGGTCCAATTTTTAAAAACTTCTTCTGCATCATTTACTGTTAATGGTCTTAATATTAACCTTTCTGTTTCTAATGTTTTTTCTTCTTTCATACTATCACTCCTATACAAAAAAAGCCTTATGTAGAAATCTTTAAGACTCCTCCATAAGACTTTAATCTTATTTCTGTGTAAGTAACTTTTGTTACTCTATACCGCTCGCTTTTGCTAGGTATACTCCTAAAACTTATTAGTAGTTTATCATATTTTTACACTAATTGTCAAGGCTAAAATATTGCCAAAATTTTCTATCCCCTTTGGCCCTAATCTGTTATCATATATCCTACTCCACGGATGGTTTTTATATATTTATCATACCCATATTGTTTTAATGTTTTTCTTAATCCACTTGCATATACTTCTACTACGTTTGTAGTTGTAAATGAATCAAATCCCCATATTTTATCAAATATCTGCTCTTTTGTTATTATTGTTCCTTTTGAGTTTATAAGGTATTCTAATATATCAAATTGCTTTCCTTGTAGTGTGATTTCTTTATCTTTTATAAATGCTCTCCTACTTTTTATATTTAGTTTTAAATCTTTAAACTCTATTTCATCTTGCTTATATGCTCCATTTGTTCTTCTAATTATTGCTTCTAGTCTTGCTAGTAATTCCTCTCTTTCAAATGGCTTTACTAGGTAGTCATCTGCTCCATAATTAAATCCTTTTAGTTTGTCATTTAATGTGTCTTTTGCTGTTAATATTAAAACTGGTGTTAATACTTTGTTTTCTCTAAGTTTTAATAGCACATCATATCCTGACATTTCTGGCAACATAAGATCTAATATTATTGCATCATATATATTTTCTTTTGCCATCATATATGCTTCATAACCATCATACGCTTGTTCTGTATCAAATTTTTTGCATATACATTGTTTTATTGTGTCTGATAAAGTTCTTTCATCTTCTACAATTAGCACTTTCATATTCTTACCTCTCTTGCATATTATATCACATTTTTATAATTAAAAAAATTTGTAGGAGAAAAGATTATAAATGGGGATGGAAATAATCTTTTCTTTTCCTACTTTGGGGTGATATTAATTTAGTCTTTCCCTTGTTGATATTTGTATTATATTTTTTTAATATTAAATTAATATTAAAAAATAGAAAGATTTAATCTTTCTATTTGCAATTCACTAACTTGTCTCCTTTATATTCTACCTTCATTGTAAAGAATTCTTTTTGTTTCTGCATTTTTTCAAAAAAGAATCTATCTCCTTCCCATGTTGGTAAGTCTAATATTTTATCTTTATCAATCCATTGTAAAGTACCTTCATTGCATTCTTTAAGTTTTCCTTCAAATTCACTTGCTGTAAATACATACATATGCTCTGTTTCCCATTTATCAGATACAAATGTTATTAGGCATCTTAATTTGTATTTCGTTAGTGTTAGACCAGTTTCTTCTTTTACCTCTCTAACTAAACATTCTTCTGGAGATTCCTTTTCTTCAAATTTTCCACCGACTCCAATCCATTTTCCCTCATTTAAATCGTTTTCTTTTTTATTTCTATATAGCATTAAGTACTTATCATTTTTTTCTATATAACATAGTGTTGTAAATTTCATAATAATCACCATATATAAAGTAGCATAAATTTATTCATTTTACAATGTTTTTGTTTTAAATCCACGTTATAAATATTTGTTTATTATTTACAATAAAATAAATAAAAAAAGAAAAACCTCTTTCGAGGAAAAGAAAATATATTTTCTTTTTTTATGGCATATCTTACTCGTTACTGGTATTGTTAAGGTCCCAGACATATGCTATAACGTTGTTTTTAGTTTTTGCCAGTACAACACAAAATCCAGGATACATAAGCAAACTCGAATCGGGAAACTTACGCAGAATTTCTTTAATGCCAGATGTTGACTGTCCTCCGATACCATTTTTGTACATGACTACCAAAACATTACCATCGCTTGTCCCCTTCAACTTTAAGATTTCTGAAAGCAAATCGAAAGCATAAGAACTACTAAACAATTCATTAAGTTTTTCTTGAACTGAGCCTTCTTTTGTAATGTAAAATATGAACCGTCCAATTTTTTCCAAAAGTCTAAGTGTTCCTTCATCCGCCTCCTTTCTTACAAGAGTCCAGAAGAGTGTGTCTTTGGGGCAGTAATAATTTACCATAGTTTTTCCTCCTTGTGCATTTGCACGTCTAATATTGATATACCTACTGATGAAACGGAGTGAAACAAGATGTTTCATCATATATAATTATATCATGTTTACATAAAATTGTCAAAAGTGAAAAATATATCCAGATTTTCTATTCCTTTTAACATATTTTATAATAAATACTATTTGATATTTGCAACACTTTGGTAAAATAGTCCAAAGGGACTATTTTAGCCTTCGTTTCGGCAGGCTCCAGTCCTGCTCGAAACTCGGCAACCTCCTTTTCAAGTCCCTTTCCTAAGTATACAAAAAGAGATTAGCCATGCTAATCTCTTCTCTGGTGCGGATGAAGGGACTTGAACCCCCACACCGAAGTACTGGTTCCTAAGACCAGCGCGTCTGCCAGTTCCGCCACATCCGCATATTTTATTGACATTGATTATTGTAGCATTTTATATGCAAAGTGTCAATATCTTTAATTAATTTTATTTGTAATTTTTTAAAATTTTTATGGAATTGTAGGTCGCCAAGCATGACGACCTACAATATTTTTTAAATACTATTCTTCGTCTTTTGTTGTATTTATTTTTAATAACTTAAATATTTCTACTATTATTACTGGTGCAAGTACTAACATTACTGTTTCGAATACGTGCATTGCTGGCAGCATTACTAATCCAAATATATCTCTTAATCCTTGTGTAAATAGTATTACAAACATTAAACTTGCTGATACTACTGTTGCTAAAATTAGTTTGCTATTATTAAATATTCCTGTTTTGAATATCGTTCTTTTGTTATCTCTTATGTTAAATACATGAACTAATTCTGAAAGTGCTAATACATAAAACGCCATTGTTTGGCCTATTTTTACCTTTTCTTCTTGACTTACATCTGGTGTTGAAAGTCCAATTATGAATGCAGTAAGTGTAAGTAATCCTATCATTAATCCTTGATATATTATTCTCCATGTCATTCCTTTTGTAAATATTCCTTTTTTAGTATTTTTTAAAGGCTTTCTTTTCATTACATTGTCTGCTGCTGGATCTACTGCAAGTGCTAATGCTGGTAATGAATCTGTTACTAGGTTAATCCATAATATGTGTATTGGTAATAATGTTTCTATTAATGTTATATCTACTCCAAATTGCTTTGACAATAATGGAGTTATTAGTATTGCTAAAAATAGTACTACTATTTCTCCTATATTGCTTGATAATAGGAATTGTATCGCTTTTAGAATGTTATCATATATACGTCTTCCTTCTTCTACTGCTGATACAACTGTTGCAAAATTATCATCTGTTAAAATAACATCTGCTGCTTCTTTTGCAACATCTGTTCCAACTACTCCCATTGCACAACCTATATCTGCAATTTTTAATGATGGTGCATCATTTACTCCATCTCCTGTCATAGCAACGGTTTCTCCATTTGCTTGCCATGCTTTTACTATTCTTACTTTATGTTCTGGTGAGACTCTTGCATATACAGAATATTTCCTTACATTTCTAATTAGTTCTTCATCACTCATTTCTTCTAATTCTGTTCCTGTAATTGCCTCATCATCATTTTCTAGTATTCCTAAGCTTTTTGCTATTGCTATTGCTGTTATTTTATGATCGCCAGTAATCATTACTGTTTTTATTCCTGCTTCTTTACATTCTTGTACTGCATCTTTTACTTCTAGTCTAGGTGGATCTATCATGCCTACCATACCAATATATGTTAAATTAGATTCTAATTCTTTTATTTCTTCTGCTGTTGGTTTATGGTCTAGTACTTTATATGCCATTGCTAAAACTCTTAATGCATTTTGTGCCATTTCCATGTTGTATCTTCTAATTATTTCTTTGTATTCTTCTAAATCTGTTTTTATATCGCCTTCTAATATATATGAACTACAATTTGCCAAAAGTTCATCTACTCCACCTTTTGTATAAACTACATAATTTCCGTTTTCTTCGTGTACTGTTGTCATTAATTTTCTATCTGAATCAAATGGAATTTCTGCTACTCTTGGAAACATTCCATATACTGATGGATCAAAATCTAATTTAAATGCCATATCTACTAATGCCGTTTCTGTTGGATCTCCTGTAAGTTTGTCGTCTTCTGAAATTTTGGTATCATTACAAAGCATACTTGCATATACTAATTTTTGAATATCTATCATATCTGCTGATTCTTCTAAGTTTACAAGATTTCCATCACAAAATACTTTTTCTACTGTCATTTTATTTTGTGTTAATGTTCCGGTTTTGTCTGAGCAAATTACTGAAGCGCTTCCTAATGTTTCTACTGCTGGCAATTTTTTAACAATTGCATTTCTTTTTACCATCCTTTGTACGCCAATTGCAAGTACTATTGTAAATACTGCTGGCAAGCCTTCTGGTATAGCTGCTACTGCTAAACTTACAGCTGTCATAAACATATGTATTGGTTCTTTTCCATATAAAAGACCTACTACAAAAATTACAGCACATATTGCTAATGCTACAATTCCTAGTGTTTTTCCTAATTTATTTAATTTTTGTTGAAGTGGTGTTCCTTGTTCTTCTGCTGTGTTTATTATATCTGCTATTTTTCCTACTTCTGTATTCATTCCTGTTTCTACTACAACAGCTTTTCCTCTACCATAAGTAATTAAACTCGAAGAAAATAGCATGTTTACTCTGTCTCCTATACCTATCTTTTCGTCTTCTATTTTTGCTGCCATTTTTTCTACTGGCACAGATTCTCCTGTTAAAGCAGATTCTTGCGATTTTAAATTTACTGCTTCTATTATTCTTAGGTCTGCTGGTACATAGTCCCCTGTTTCTAATATTACAATATCTCCTGGAACTAGTTCTTTAGATTGAATGACTTGAAGCTTACCATCTCTTACAACTTTTGCAACGTGTGAACTTAATTTTTGTAAAGCTTCTAATGATTTTTCTGCTTTGTTTTCTTGGGCTACCCCTATTATTGCATTTACTACTACAACTACTAATATAATAATTGTATCTGTAAATCCCTCTCCTTGTGCTACTCCAACAACTCCAGAGATTATTGCAGAAATTATAAGAATTATAATCATAAAGTCTTTAAATTGTTCTAAGAATTTTACAAATAAACTTTTTTTCTTCTTTGCTTTTAATTCATTTAGTCCATATTCTTCTTGTCTTTTTTTGGCTTCTTCTGCTGTTAAGCCATTTTCTGCATTTGTTTTTAGTGTAGATTCTACTTCATCTACTGTTTTATTAAACCAATTTATTGCCATTGTTTTCCTCCTTGTTTTTTAAAATTTTTCTTACTGTATTAAAATTATCGTTTCCCGTTAATATTATATCAAAATTTTCTTTATATCTTTCTAAGTTTTGCTCTGCATTTTCATCTAAAAAGCCAAATGTTAATGTGTTTTGTAACTTTTCTTTGTCTATCATTTTTATATCTTCTATTAAGTCTCCAAATACTAAAGCTTTTTCTCTTTCTTCTATCTGGTTTCTTATATTCTCTGGTATTCTTATATACTCTTTATTTGATGTTGCCATTATCTTGTCCATATTTATTGTTGTTATTCCATTATTAAACTCAAAAAAATTAGAAACTATTTTTATATTATTAAACATGCAATTTTCTTTTTCTAAAAAGGCTTTTACTATATTTCCTATCCCTGAAGACATAATTGTTACAGGAATATTGTTATCATTCATTTCTTGTAAAAATTCTTTTGCACCAGGCCTTAAATATAAGTCTGCATTTAATAATGCATTTTTTATACTTTCTTTTGTTATATATTTTGATAAAAGTGTAAAGCTTTCTTTTGCCCATTCTTTCATTATTTGTTGTTTTTTATTTTCTTCGATTGTGTAGTCTAATTCTAATGGTCTATAATGCTCATATATCTTAGTTCTTTTTTCTAAACATTCTCCACCTAGATATTGTGGTATTACTCCCATTGTTGGCTCACTTTCTGCTGTTGTAAGAGTTCTATCAAAATCTGTTATTACAAAATAATTATTCAAATTATTAAATTTATTTAGTTTTTCTTTGCTTATTATGTATGGCATATTGTTTCCTTTCATATTTGCACCAATTTGAGTTTTCAAGATTTTTTCTATTTAATCAAAAAGACTTTTAAAGAAACTAATTTTCATAGCTTCTTTAAAAGTCTTGCTTACCATTTAGGCTCACTAACCAGTTTAAAACGAGGTTGTTGATTAGTAATTTTTAAGCTACTCCCTTTTAAAATTTGAAGAGTTTTGGTCTCTTCTTCTTATACTTTTCACTTGCTAAATATAATATATTTTTTTATTTGATTTGTCAAGACAAATTTTTTATGTTTTTTTACTTCTATGTTTACTTTTACTTTATTTATGATATACTACTTGTGGTGATATTTTATGGGGAAAATTAAATATTTATTTAAACGCATTATTAAAATGGATTATAAAAATATGTTTAGAATAGCCAAAGCTATTAGTAAAAAAACTAAGAAAAACTATATTTCGATTGTAATTGATATGATTAAATGTGGTTTTAAATACCAAGCAGGATATTATGATTATCAAGAGTTTGAGTTTTATAATTTAAATAATGAAGAACGAAAAACCTATTTAACTCGTGGTAAAAACAATGAAATTATTAAAAAGTTCAATGATAAATCTAGTTTTCACAAATTTGAGAACAAAGTAGAATTCAATAAAATATTTAATAAGTATTTAAAAAGAAATTGGATGATGCTAACACCTGATAATTATAATGATTTTGAAACTTTTTTCAAGTCTAATAATGCAATTATTGTAAAGCCTATTGATGATGAAGGTGGTCACGGAGTTGAGAAATATGTTTATTCTCCTGATGTTAACTGTAAAGAAATATATAATAAATTAATTGCAAATGATCAACTATTAATCGAAGAATGCATTAAGCAACATCCAGACATGAACGTTTTATATGATAAGTCTGTAAATACTATGAGAATGTTTACTTTTTACAAGGATGGTAAATCTTATTTTCTACAAGCTGTACTTAAAATTGGTAATGGTGGTGTTGTAGATAATTTTTCAAGTGGTGGAATGTATACTTATGTAAGTAATGAAGGAAATGTTTATGTAGAAGCAATTGATAGAAATGACAATATTTATACTGAACATCCTATTTCAAAGAAAAAAATTGTTGGCTTTAAAGTTCCAATGTTTAAAGAGGCTGTTGAGCTTGTAAAGGAATGTGCTAAAGTTATTCCAGAAGTGGCTTATGTTGGTTGGGATGTAGCAATTTCTGAAAATGGCCCAGTAATTGTCGAAGGAAATTGTTTTCCAGGGGTATATCAAGTAAAACCTAGTTTGATAACTAAAAAGGAAGGTTTAATTCCTAAGTATAATGAAATCATGAAGATATTTTAATTCAAAAAAAGTTATAGCTTTCACTATAACTTTTTATTTTTGGTGGAGATGGAGGGAGTTGAACCCTCGTCCAATAATATTTCCATACAAGCTTCTACAACAATAGTTTATTATTAAATATTCCCTCTAATTCTTGTTAATAAACAAACTTGAATTTTTGGTAGTCTTAAAATTACCCATTATTTCCAAGACAAGAAATAATTTTGTTTCCTACTTTAATCGACGCTTTATCCATACCAGTAGGCCTTATGGTAAAACGACGTGCCATTAACTAGGCAGCGTATGCTAATTCTCTATTATCAGCGTTTATTTTTAATTTCTCGTTTTTTAAGTGGCCAACGAGAATCCACTTGTCGCAACTCATATTTCTACATTACTGTCGAAACCAATTACATCCCCATGTACATACTTTATTATACTATAATTATTGTTTGTTTACAATAATTTAGTTATATAAAGTATTTATATATTTTTCCATGTTTTTTGCAGCTTCTTTTCCTGCTTTTATTGCTAAGCACACTGTTGCTTTGCTTTGGCAAACATCTCCTCCTGCAAATACGCCTTCTATATTAGTTTGACAATTTTCGTCTATTTTTATAAGTCCATTTTCCAATTGTATTTTTTCTTGTTCTATTATTTTCTTATTTGGTTTTAGTCCTATTGCAAATATTATTGTGTCTGCATTTATATAAAATTCACTACCTTCAATGTCTTTTACTTCTCCGTTTGTTGTATCTGTTTTTATGCATCTTACTTTTTGTATTTTGCCTTCTTCTACGTCTGCTTCTAATACTTTTGTATTGTATATAACTTCTACTCCATCTTCCATAGCTTCTTCTAATTCTATTTCTCTTGCTGGCATTTTTTCTCTATTTCTTCTATATACAATTGTACTGCTTTTTGCGCCCATTCTTATAGCAGCTCTTGCAGAGTCTGTTGCTACATTTCCTCCTCCAATTATTATTACATTCCCTAGGTCATTCATTATTCTTTTTGCATTATATTCTTTTAATATATAATCAGATCTATGTATTTTGTTACATTCTTTGTTAGTTAAATGATATGTACTTGCTGTTTCAGCTCCAATTGCTACAAATATTGTTTTATAGCCATTCTTCTTTAAGCTTTCTATTGTTATATCTTTTCCAAATTCGATATTTGTTTGTATGTTTATTCCTAGGCTTTTTATTCTTCTTGTTAAATTTTGTGTAATATCTCTTGGTAACCTAAATCCTGGTATTCCATATGTTAGAAGTCCGCCTATTTCTTCTTCTTTTTCAAATATTGTAACTTCAAAACCTTTTTTAGAAAGTTCTACTGCACATTCTATTCCAGCTGGGCCTGAACCTACTACTGCTATTTTAATATTATTAGATTTTTGTCTTTCATTCACATATATTACATTGTTTTTCCTGGCCCAATTATTTACATATTTCTCTAACTTATTTACTTGGATAGGTTCTCCTTTTATTCCCTTTATGCAATTTCCTACGCAACACTCTTCGTATGGGCAAACGTTAGAACATATGTTACTCATAATATTATTCTCTTGTAATATTTTATATGCTTCTTCTAGGTTTCCATTTTTTATTTGTTCTATAAATTGCGGAATGTGTGTACTTATTGGGCATCCCTTTTGACACATTGGTACTTTACAATTTAAACATTTATTTGCTTCATTTTGTGCTTCTTGTAAACTGTTCAATTTTATTCTCCTTTTTTTATTTGGTTTAATTTAGTTGAAGACTAAATTCATTTTGAAAATTAAAATATTAAAAATGAAAAAAATTGCGAATGGATTGAGCTTGAGGTAGAAATTGTTCTTCTCTCGGAGTAGGGAATCTCATCTCTTGAGGGCGCTGCGGAGAGAGGAGATTTACAATTTCTACGAAAGAGACATGACCGAGCGGTTTTTTTGAATTTTAATCTTTTAATTGTTAATTAATCGGGTGAATTCAGGACAGTCCCCAAAATCCCCAGGTTTGGTGATTTTGAGGGACAGTCCCTAGAATTCCCCCTCACACAAATTACAATTTATATAATTTGTTTTGTTCTATATATTTGTATACTTCTCTTGATAAATATTTTTGTGCTTCACTATCATTTTTTGCTATCATTTCTCTTATTTCAGTTGATGAAATCACATTTTTGTCTCTTTTTATGACTATATATTTTTGGTCTTTTATTTTGTTATAATCTTTCCATTTGCTCATTTTTTCGAAATTATCTGAGCCCATTATAAAATACACTTCGCATTTTTTAAAATATTTTTGATTAATTAGCTCAAATGCATCCACTGCAAATAATTTTTTATCTTCTTTTATCTCAATGTCATCTACTTCTAATTTGTTATTGTCTTTTATAGCTAGTTTTATCATATTTAGTCTATGTTCTGCCGATATTAGTCCACTTTTTATATATGAATCATTTACTGGAACAAAAATAACCTTGTCCAATTTTTTTGTTTTTACTAAATTATTTGCTAATTCAATATGTATACTTGTTGGAGGATTAAAGCATCCTCCAAAAAATCCTATTTTTTCCATAACTATCCCTTATTTAAATAAGTATCCAAATTGCTCGTCTATCTGTTTTGTAAATGTTTCATTGTTGTCTGCATTGAATCTTATTACTTTAATATTTTTTGCATCTTTTTCTACTTCATCGGCTAATTTTAAGTACTCATTTTGTTGTTTTATGCTACTTTCTACATTAAATGCTTGATATTGATGTTTATCTCTTTTTATACGTTTTTCAAAAACTGATGTGTCTTTCAAATATAAAACTACTAAATATATGTTAAAATTTAATTTATCTAGTTTTTCTAATAGCATTTTATATGTGTCATCAAAAGAATATGGCTTATATCCTAGTCTTCCATATATTTCTTCTGTGAAAAAGGTTCTGTCAAAAATCATGTTTACGTCTTCACATGCTTCTATATATTCTAATAATTTTAGATATTTTTTTTCTATTTTTTTGTGTCCTGCTTCAGTTTTATCTTTTATTCCTGTTAATCTATATAAATCTGTTGCACTCATTTTTTCTCTTAAATAGTTTGTAAATGTTGTTTTTCCTGCTCCTTGTGGTCCTTCTACTATTATTATTGTATCTTTCATTTTTTTCACCTTCACAATATAAAAATCATGCTTTTATTTTAGCATGACTTTTATATTATTTTCAATAGTTTTAATTATATTCTATTAAATAATGGTTCTATATTTTCTAGTTTTATACCATCTTCTATTGTTGTAAAATTCCATTGTGGATTTTGTATTTTTAAATATTCTCTTATTTTTTTACATGACTTTGGCATAAATGGTTCAAACAAATTAGATAAATTTGCTATAATAACTGCGCAAGTATATATTGTATTATTAAAGCCCTCTATGTCTTCTTTTTTCTGGATCCATGGTTTATTTTCATCATAGAACTTATTTGCATATTCTACAAGATCCATAACTTTTTGTGTTGCAGCTCTAAATTCTAGATTTTCTATTAAGTTTGAAACTTCTTTATATGTGTTTTCTATTTCTATTTTTGCTTGTTCATCTAATTTACCATTTGGAATTTGTGTTAACTCTTTAAATCTCAATGTTCTATTTACTAGATTTCCAAATTTGTTTAATATCTCATTATTATGTGTTCTTTCAAATTCTTCAATTGTAAAGTTTGTGTCTTTCTTTTCTGGTCCATTGTTTATAATATGGAATCTTAATGAGTCTGTGTTGTATTTTTCAAGCATTTCTAATGCTGTAATACCATTTCCTTTGCTTTTTGATATTTTTTCATCATTAATATTTAGATATTCTGTTGAAACTATTACATCTACCAAATGGAAATTGTCTTCTAGTCCAGCTAGTAGCCCATTGAATATTATGCTATGGAATACTATATTATCTTTTCCATGGCACATATATATTTTATTGTTGTGTCCTTCTTTCCAAAAATCCTCCCAATTGAATCCATTTTCTTCTGATAGCTTCATTGTATCAGTTAGGTAACCAAGTACAGCTTCTATCCACACATACATTCTTTTAGTTTCATATCCTGGAAGTGGTATTTTGATTCCCCAATCTAAGTCTCTTGTTACTGCTCTGTCTTTTAATCCTTGTTTTAAATATTTTTCTGTTTCATTTCTTGCATTTACTCTCCAGAATTGTTTGCATTTATCTGTATTTGCTTGGATTATATCTTGAAATTTAGATAAAGCAAAATATAAATTTTTATTGTCCTTTTCTATTGTTTTGCTTCCGCAACTTAAACAAACGCCATCTTTCAATTCCTCTACCGATGGAGTATGTCCACAGTTATCACATTGGTCAGCTTTTGTTATTTCTCCACACTCTGGACATTTAATCTGAATTTCTCTGTCTTGTAAAAACTTATTGCATTTTTCACAATATGCTTGTGGTTCGATTTTTTCATATATATATCCATTATCATATAATTTTTTAAATATTTCTTGAACTTTTTTAGCATGGTATTCTGTTTCTGTTTTTGAATATAAATCATAAGAAAAACTCATTGCGTTAAATGCTTTAACAAATTCTTCATGATATTGCTCTGCTATTTCCTTTGGTGTTCTTCCTTCTTTTTTTGCTCTTTCTGTTATTGGTGTCCCATGGCAATCTGTTCCTGATACGTAAAGCACATTATCTCCATTGATTCTGTGGTAACGTGCTAAAATATCTCCTGATATTAAACCTGCTAAATGTCCTAGATGTAAGGAATTATTTGCATAAGGCCATGCTCCACCTATCAAAATATTTTTACTCATTAATTATTCCCCCATTGTTAATAATATAATATTTAAATTTTATCACAGTCATACAAAAATAGCAAGTTTTAGAGATTTAAAACTTGCTATTTTACTTGTTTTTAATTATACTTTTATACTTTATTCCAAAACCAGTCTAAACTGTTATCGATATTTTTCTTTTTATAAAACTTACAAGATATGTCATCTACCCATAAATATCCGAAGAAAGATATAAATATCATTATAAAGTCCATTCCAAGGCTTCCCATTAATGCTGAATGTATTTCTTCTACATTTGCACTTGGTAATGTAAGTTGTATACTATGCATTAAAATTAGTGCTAAAAAGAATATTAATGCTGCTGCTGGTGCATGTGGCTTTTTTATTTCCTTTCCTAAGAATATTAGTAATACTGTTGCTATTAGCAAAAGTACTAAAGTTAATGGGTTTGTTAAATCAATAATGAACATTTTGTTTCCTCCTTTGTTTTTTCTTAAATTTATTATTCTAGTATAATTTATACTAGTTTTGTAAACTAATTTAATTTTTCTTCTATAAGTTTTGCTATTTCTTCTGCTTTTTTAGCTATATAGTTTTTGTCTTTACCTTCTATCATAACTCTTATTAAAGGTTCTGTTCCTGAAGGTCTTATTACAACTCTTCCTTCATTTGCAAATTCATTTTCTATTTCTTTAATTTTTGTTTGTATTTCTTTATCTTCTAAGTATTGACTTTTCTTTTCTGAGTTTACTTTAGCATTTATTAATACTTGTGGGTATATTTGTATTATGTCGCAAAGTTCTGATGCTAAAACGTTTTTTTCTAATAAAATTTGTATTAACATAAGGGAAGTTAGTATTCCATCACCTGTTGGATTGTAATCTAATAAAATTATATGTCCTGATTGTTCTCCGCCTAAATTATAACCATTTTTTAGCATTTCTTCTAGTACATATCTATCTCCAACTTTTGTTTGGCTTAAATTTAAATTATTTTTTTCTGCAAATTTATTCAATCCCATATTGCTCATAATTGTTGCAACTAATGTGTCTTTATTTAATTTGCCTTTTTCTTGCAAGTATTTAGCAAATATTGCAAGAAGTATATCTCCATCTATAAGATTTCCTTTTTCATCTATTGCTAAGCATCTGTCTCCATCGCCATCATATGCTATTCCTAAGCTTAATTTATTATCTAAAACAAATTTTTTTAATCCTTCCAAATGTGTTGAACCACAATCATGATTTATATTTATTCCATCTGGATTATTATTTATTATTTTATATTTTATTCCTAGTTTTTTAAATACTTCTTCTGCTACTTTATAAGTTGCTCCATTTGCCACATCTAAGCCTACTATAAAATCATCTCTTAAATGCTCTTCTATATTATCTTCAAATATTCTTCTAAATAAACAAACATATTCATCCATTAAATCTGTTGCATCTTCTGCTATACCAATTTTATTATGTACAGCAATTAGCTCATTTATTTTTCCGGAGTCCATAACTTCTTCTATTTCTTCTTCTATCTCGTCAGATATTTTCATTCCTTTATTACTAAAATATTTAACTCCGTTAAATTCAAAAGTATTATGTGATGCAGATATTACAACACTTGCATCCGCTTTTAATTTTTTTGTTAAATATGCTACAGCTGGTGTTGGCATAACTCCTAACAATTTTACATTGGCACCATAACTTAAAAAGCCTGATGTCATTGCACTTTCTATTAGTGTTCCAGAAAGCCTTGTATCTCTACCTATTAATATAGTTGGTGCATGATCTGAATGTTTTGATAAAACATATGCTCCTGCTTTTGCAACTTTATAAACCAATTCTGGCGTAAGTTCTGTATTTGCTATTCTTCTAATTCCATCTGTTCCAAAATATTTTCTCACTTGATTGCCTCCTAATATAAGATATTTATCTATTGTTTATTATATATTATTTGATTGTAAAAAAGCAATATATTTTTATTTTGTGCCGAATATTCTATCTCCTGCATCTCCAAGTCCTGGTATTATGTAGGCATGTTCATTTAATTTTTCATCTATTGCTGCACAATAAATTTGTACATCTGGATGTTTTTCTTGCATTGCTTTTATTCCTTCTGGAGCAGCTATTATACATAAGAATTTTATTTTTTTAACACCTTTTTCTTTTAGTAGTTCTATTGCATCTATTCCTGATCCACCTGTTGCAAGCATTGGGTCTAATATTAAAACTTCTCTTTGAGCTATGTCTTTTGGTACTTTAAAGAAGTATACATTTGGTTTAAATGTTTCTTCATCTCTATACATACCAACATGTCCTATTTTAGCATTTGGTACTACTTGAATTATTCCATCTAGCATACCTGTTCCAGCTCTTAAAATTGGAACAAATGCATAATTATCTTCATTAATCTTTCTTGTTTTCATTTTTTGAATTGGAGTTTCTATTTCTACTTCTTCTAATTTTGCATCTTTCATTGCTTCATAGCAAAGTATTGTAGCAAGCTCTGATACTATCTCTCTAAATTCTTTTGTTCCTGTTTTTTTATCCCTTAAAATTGCTAATTTGTGTTCAACTAATGGGTGTTTTAATTCGATTACTTCCATAATCACTGCCTCCTTAAATATTTTATTTTAAATTTACATACGCTCTGGCATTTCCATTCCTAACAATTCTGCTCCTGTTTTTAATACTGTATCAACAGAATATGTTAAGAATAATCGTGCGTTTTGAACGTCTTTGTCTTCTGTAATTATTCTATGTTCATTATAATATGTACTAAAGCTTTGACTTAAATCTATTAAGTACCTAGCCAAAATTGATGGCTCATTCTTTTCTGCAGCACTTTTTATAACATCATTAAATTGATATATAAGTTTTAATGTGTCTAGTGCTTCTTTTTCATTTATTTTTGAAAAATCTATTTCTTCTATTTTTGGCATATAACCTGCTTTATTTAGTAAACTTCTTGTTCTTACATAAATGTACTGAATATATGGCCCTGTTTCTCCTTGGAAGTTAAGAAGCATATCCCAATCAAATATTTCATCTTTAATTCTGCTATTCGATAAATCGTTAAATATAATTGCTCCTACTCCAACTTTTCTTGCTACTTCTTCTTTATCTTCTAATTCTGGATTTTTTTCATTTATTATATCTTTTACTTTATCTATTGCTTCATTTAAAATATCTTCTAAAAATACTGAATTTCCTTTTCTTGAGCCTATTTTTTCTCCATCTTTATCTACCACAAGCCCGAAAGGAACATGCACACAATTTTTAGCATAGTTTTCATATCCCATTAATTCAAATACTTTAAATACTTGTTTAAAATGTAATGCTTGTTCATTTCCTACTACATAAATTGCTTTATCAAAATTGTATGTATTCATTCTATCTTCTAAAGATGCTAAATCTCTTGTTGCATATATTGTAGTTCCTGCAGAAGTAATTATTATACATGGTGGCATATTATATTTTTCTAAGTCAACTACTTGTGCTCCTTGAGATTCTTTTAATAATCCCTTTTCTTTTAATTCTTCTACTACTGGTTCCATTTTATCGTTATAGTATGCTTCACCATTATATGAATCGAACTTTGAGTTTAGTAATTTATATGTTTTTTCGTAATTTTCTAAACTTATTTTTCTAATATGTTCCCATAGTTTATATGTTTCTTGATCTCCATCCTCTAGTTTTTTAAACTCTGCTCTTGCTAAGTCTGTAAGCTCTGGTTTTTCTTTTTCTTCTTTATTAAAACGTATATATGTTTTTAATATGCTTGACATTTCATCGTTTTTAAAATCATATTCATCTTTCCAAAGCTTAATTCCTGCCATAACTTTTCCAAATTGAAGACCCCAGTCTCCTAAAAAGTTAATTCCTACACTGTTGTATCCAAGAAAATTATATATTTTATATAGAGCTCCTCCTATTACAGTTGAACGCAAATGTCCAATATGAAATGGTTTTGCAATATTTGGTGCAGAATAATCTATTACAACGTTTTTTCCTTTGCCAATATCTGATGAGCCATATTTCTCCTTATTTTTTGCAACATCTTCTAGTACTTCTTTCGCTAGTGTTTGCTTGTTTACATATATGTTTAGATATCCACCTACGACTTCAATTTTTTCTATTATTTTTTCATCTATTTTTATGTTCTCTTTTATATCATTTGCAATCATTGGTGGTGCTTTTCTTAATTCTTTAGCAAGTTTAAAACATGGAAATGCATAATCTCCCAAATCGCTATTTGGTGGGATTTCTATGTAATTTTCTAATTCTTTGCTATCTAAATTTGTTACTTCTGCAATTTCTTTTGCAATTTCTTGTTTAAAATTTACCATTCTACTTCCTCTCTTTCTAGTCCCCTAAACAAATATCTAAGTCTCTTGCCACTCTTACTAAATCATCATCCATTGTTACTCTTTTTATGTTTGTGCTTTCTGTTCCTCCAGAACGTGCTCCTATTTCTTTATTATTTCCTACAACTTCTTCTAATGTTACATATCCTAATCTTCCATTTTGTAATGTTACTAATACGTTAAACTTACCTTCTATAGCAAGTTCCATTGCTTTGCTTCCATATTTTGTAGATAGGACTCTATCAAATGCTGTTGGTGTTCCTCCTCTTTGAACATATCCAAGTACAGTATTTCTAGATACCATTCCTGTTAACTCTTCTAGGTCTCTTGAAAGTTTTTCTCCTATTCCACCAAGTCTTATGTTGTCTAATCCTGCTCCATCATGCAAAGTTCTTTTAACTGTTAGTTCTCCACCTTTTGGTTTTGCTCCTTCTGACACAACTATTATACTGAATTTCTTTCCTTCTGCTTTTCTTCTATTTATTTTTTCTACTATTTTCTCTATATCATATGGTATTTCTGGAATTATTGCAGCATCTGCTCCTCCTGCTATTGCTGATTCTAATGCAATCCATCCTGCATATCTTCCCATTACTTCTAATGTCATTATTCTGTGATGGGATTCTGCTGTTGAGTGTAATCTGTCTAGTGCCTCTGTTGCAACAGATACAGCTGTATTGTACCCAAATGTTATTTCTGAATGTGCTACATCATTATCTATTGTCTTTGGAATTCCTATTACGTTTAATCCTCTTAAAGAAAAGTCTCTTGCTGATTTTTGTGTTCCGTCTCCACCTAATGTAAATATACAATCAAAGCCTGCATTTCTTACATTTTCTACTGCTTTAAAAGACATATCTTTATATACTGTTTGTCCATTTTCTTCTACTGGATAATTAAATAGGTTCGTACTATTTGATGCTCCTATAATTGTTCCACCTCTATGAAGTAAACCTGATGCACTTCCATTTGATTCTAATTTTATATAGTTGTTTTCTAACATTCCTTTATAGCCTTCTATATATCCATAGCATTCTACGCCATGTGTTTCGGCTGTTTTTACTATTGCACGAATTACTGCATTTAATCCTGGGCAATCTCCGCCATTTGTTATTATTGCAACTTTTTTAACCATTTAAAAATCACCTCAAAAAAATCTTCTAAAATTTCTCTGTATATTATATCAATAAAAAAAATATTTACAAGTTATTTGTAAATATTTTCTTTGTTTTTTATTGCGTAGAAAATATATATTTGTGCTTTAGCTCAAAACATATTATTGTTTTTTAATTGCTCTATTGATTGGCGTACCTACTACTGTAACATTATCTTCTACATTTTTTAAGACTATTGCTCCTGCCCCTATTTTTACATTACTTCCTATAATAATCGGTCCAAGTACTTTTGCTCCTGCTCCCACCATTACATTATTTCCAATAGTTGGATGCCTTTTGTCTTTGTCTTTTCCTGTTCCTCCTAAAGTTGCTTGATGATATATTGTACAATCATCTCCAATTTCGGCTGTCTCTCCTATTACAATTCCCATCCCATGATCTATAAATAATCTTTTTCCTATTTTTGCTCCTGGATGTATTTCTATTCCTGTAAAAAATCTTCCCACTTGTGAAATTATTCTTGCCAAGAAAAAACATTTATTAATATAAAAAAAATGAGCTATCCTATGATATACCAGTATATGAAAACCTGGATATAATAGCATAACTTCTAATATATTTCTCGCCGCCGGATCCTTTTGCATTATATTTTTTGCATCTAAATACAACTGTTTCATATAAAATCACCTAACATATAATATACAAATTTTAATTTGTATATTATATGCGCCAGTTCTATTTATTGCTAATATGTATTGTTTCTGCGCCTACATTTAATTCTCTTGAAACTATATTTTGTATTTGTGCTACTTCTTCTGGCTTTAATTCATCTGCTTGTATTACAACACTTATACTGCCTTCATTTGCAAATATTACTACATTTTTGAACCCTTTTGCAATTATTAAATTTTCTGCTATCATTATTGCATTTTTTGTATTGTTTATATTGTTTATCTTTTTTAATGCTTCTTGTTTTTGTTCTGCTGTTGCATTTGCATTGTTATACATTTCTTGATATGTTTCTAGTGTTTCAGAATACATTGTATTTCTATCTAGTTTTGATGTTATAAAATAATAATCATTTTCGCTTTTTTTACTTTCTTGTTGTTTTTGCTCTGTTGCATTTGTTTCTACTAAATTCTCCTGTTCATTACTCATCTCATTACTAATGACATTTTCATTGTTTTCTACTATTGCATTTTCTTCTACATTGTTTTCATTGTGTGGAACTGTACTCACAAATTCTGCATCTCCAATAGCTGTATCAGTTCTTTCTGCTATTGTACTTGTTGCAACGTTTTCTTGATTTGTTGTAAAATTCAAGTATCCTGCTGTTATAAGCATTAGTGAAACCACCAATACTATTAATTGGTTTCTTTTTAAAATCTTCATAACTCTTCTCCTTTTGTTCTTAAATTGACATTTCAAAAACTTGTATTCTATATGTAGAAATTCCTGTAGCTGCTGAAACAGCTTGAATTATGTTTGTTTTTATAGCCGGATTTGAAGCTCCTTCTGCTGTAACTATTGCACCCTCTATTTTTGGCATAATTACTTTTTGCGTAATTGGAGTTTTTTGTCCGTTTTTTTCTTCATATATAATCTCTTTATCTGTGTCTGTTTTTTCAATTTTTCTTACACCCCCATTTGTATCTGTTTCTTCTGTATTGTTTAAAGTGTTTTTTTCGTTATACATTGCAACGACTTCACTAGTTTCTGAATATGTAACCAGAACTTTTACCTTTCCAACTCCTGCTATTTTAGATAGTATGTCCTCTAAATTCTCCTCTAAATTATATTCATTAAGCTGGCTATTATTACTGTCTATGCTATTATTTATGTTTTCTGCTAGTTTTTTATATGATGTATTGCCGTTCTCTTGATTTGTTTCTTCTTTTTTTCCTCCCCATATTGTATTTATTGCAATTATAGTTATTATTAATAGAATTAAAAATACTACAAGATTTTCTATGTTCTTTTTGTTATTTTGCTCTTTTTGTTTTGAAATAGACTCTTTAAATTTTTTTATGCTTTCTTTTAGCATTTTTCTACCCCCTTATTATTCATTTATATGGATTTTTTCTTTTTCTAAATAATATGTAGCATTTATATATTCTTTAAATTCATTTATTTCCTTTTCTGTTGCTGTTTTATCTTTGTTTTCTATTATTTCATTGTTTTGCACATTTTTTGAGATATTTATTTCTTTTATTTGATTTACATCATTATTTTTCTTACTTGTTTCGTTTTTTTCTACTTTCATAACTAAGCTATTTAGCATTCCATATCGATTCTCGTCTTCTGTTTCTATGTATACATTTAGTGAAGTTATATTTAAATTCTTTTCATTTGCTCTTTTTCTTATATCTTCTTCTATTTTCTTTTTATATGTGCTTTCTATATATTTATCTGTATCTATTTTTAGTGAATTATTCTCTTGGTATGTACTCATTTGTTTAGTTGTATTTTCAATCAATGTATTTATATTGGTTTTTGTAAACTTGTTTATTAATGGATATATTATTGTAAATAATATATATACTCCTATTACTGTTTTTACATATTTTTTATTCTTTCCTTCTGGCAAAATTATTTCTATAATTGTTGCAATTATTACTGCTAAAATTATCCCTTGTGCCCATGAATTTATGAATTTTATCAAGTTTTAACACCTACCTATACATCATCCCATTATTAGTTATCTTTATACACATTGCTAGTCCAATTATTAGTAGCGTAGCAACAAAAAACATTATCCCAAGTAATACTTTAAATGTTCCTCCCATTTGTTCTAATAATGAAACTATTTTTTTATCTGCTATTGGCTCACATATTGCAGATGTAAAGTAATATGCTGTTGTTAATAGAGTTAATTTTATAATTGGCATTGCACATATTCCTATTATTACAAACATTCCAACTATCCCTATTGAATTTTTTATAATAGATGTAGAACCTAATACAACATCTGCTGAATCTCCTAGTGCTTTACCTACTACTGGTATAAACGTAGATGTCGCAGCCTTTACTCCTTTTGCTGTTAGCCCATCGACATTGCTTGTTAATGTTCCTTCCATTGAAAGTATTCCAACAAAAATTGTAATAATTAATCCTAAAAACCATGTGATACCCGATTTAAAAAAATTGGAAAGTTTTCCAATTTGAACTTTATCTGATAAATTTGAAATTATTCCTAACGCTGTTGCTATAAGTGTTATAGGAAGTACTACCAATGTTATTGTGTTTCCTATAAAAACTACTGCAAATATAATTAAAGGCTGTATTAAACTAACAGATGCAACATTCCCGGGTAGCAGACATTAGTGCTAAAAGTATTGGAACTAGGCAGTTTATAAATCCAGTTAAATTTGCAATTGAATCTTTTATTCCGGATATTATTGTTGAAAAATTAGCCATTATTAAAGTTACTATAAGTATGTATTGAATATAATATGTAATTTGAGAAACGCTTTCATTTTCTAGGTTCTCTGTAAAAGCCTTTAAAATGCTATGTATTATTATTACTACTATTATGCTTCCTAGCAAATAAATGACATCTACTATTTCATCTCCAAATAATGATATTATTTGTTTAAGAAGTCCTTTGTTATCTATCTCTCCTTTTATTGCAGAACTTAAAAAGTCGTTTAGACTGATATCCGGAAAAACTTCTTTTGTATATTTTTCTCCTTCTTTTATGAATGAAGGAATATTTAGTGCGTCCATTTGTGAAGATATGATTTCATCAGTTGCATAAGTTATATAGTTAACAAAAGAAAATATTAAAATAGAAAAAATTAATAATATTTTTTTTATCATTTGATCTCCTATTTAAGTATGTCAATCACATTAGGCAAATTGGAATTTGTTTAGTTCCGGATGAATTCAGGACAGTCCCCAAAATCCCCAGGTTTGGTGATTTTAAGGGACAGTCCCTAGAATTCCCCCTCACACAAATTCCAATTTATCTGATTGATTTTATGGCAATATGCTTATTACTAACTCCAAAAGTGCTGTTATTATCGGAATTGATATACTTATAATTATTATTTTGCCTCCCAAATCTATTTTGCTAGCTATTGCACTTTCTCCAGAGTCTTTACAAATACTTACTGCAAATTCTGTAAGTATTGCTATTCCGGTTATCTTTAATATTATTTTTAAAAATTCATTTCCTATACCCGCTTTTTGACTTATATTAGATAACAAGTTTATTATTGAATATAGCTTGTCCATTACCATAAGCAATATAATGGCTCCTGCTATTATAGATGCATAGATTGTAAATTCAGGTTTGTACTGTTTTAAAATAATTATAAGAATAAGTGCTACTAATCCTACACCTATTATTTTTACAATTTCCAATCACATTCACCCTTTACAATCCAAATATTGTTCTAACAGTATTAAATAATGTGCTTATTTCTTTTATTACCATTGTTAAAACTATTACTAATCCGTGCAAGAGTAGTCATCATTGCTTGGTCTTCTCTTCCAGCTCTTACTAATACTTGATGTAATACAGCAACTAATATTCCTATTGCCGCTATTTTAAATAATAAATCTATGTTCATATTTTTACCCCTTTTACATTAATATTATTACTATTGCCATTCCTATAAGCATTCCAAGCGTCCTATACATTTTTTCGCTTTTATCTCTTTGTTGTTCAGCCTTTTTTATTTGACCCTCCAAAAAATCAGTAGTTAATTCTATTTGGTTAAGCTGACCTGTTACATCTGTTTTTCCTAAAAGTTTGCTCAAATTTGATAAAGCTAATCTATCTTCATCATTTATATTAAGTTCTTCCATATTTAATGCTAAATTCCATGCTTCCCCTGCGGCTAAAACCTTCATTTTTTCACTAGCCACTCCAAAAACATTAGAAATATTAGAATTTGTATTTTTTGATATTTGTTCGAATATTTCCGGTATTGGTTCATATGTGTATCTTATTTTTGTTTTAAAGATATTAAGTGCATTTTTAAATTCTTTTAGTTCGTTTACTCTATTTCTATATTTATTTGATACCAATATTCCTATAAGTGAACATGATAAAAATATAAATGTATATATTACAATTTTTAATCCTAACATAGTTTAATCACTCCATAATCATGTATTCTAAGTTTTTTCTATCCAGTGTATATACTTTATCTATTTCTGCTTTTCTAATTTTGTCATTCAAAAATACTATTCTTTCAAATATATGTAGATTTAACAAAGTTTTTAAATTTGGATTTATAGATATTTCCTCTAAACTTGCACCATGTGCTGTAAATATTCCTTTTATTCCTGAGCATACGGCATAATTTATCGCCGAAATTTCTTCTTCTTTTCCTATTTCATCTGCAACAATTACTTTGGGTGACATTGACCTTATAAGCATTGTCATTCCTATTGCTTTTGGAATATTGTCTAAAACATCTGTCCTAATCCCCACGTCATTTTGAGGCACACCTTTGTACATTGCTGCGATTTCTCCTCTTTCGTCAGCTATACCCACATTTATTCCTTTAAATTCTATTTTTTCTATTCCTGTACTAATTCTTCTTACTAAATCCCTTAATACTGTAGTTTTTCCGCACACCTGGTGGTGACACTATTAAAGTTGTGTAGATATTATTTTCTTCTGTATTTAACACATATTTCAAAAGTTTATTACTGCATCCTTTTATTTCTTTTGCTATTCTAAAGTTTAAGCCTGATATGTAATTTATATTACTAACTTTGTTGTTTTCTATAACACAACTTCCGTGTAATTCCTATTCTATGTCCACCTTTTACTGTAATAAACCCTTCACATATTTGATTTTGAAAAGAATAAATTGAATTATCGCAAACCTTTTGCATAGTTTTTAATATGTCTTCTTGTAAAATATTACATTTAAATATTTCTTCACGTTTATTGAATTTTAATATTAGAGGTTGTCCTACTCTTAATCTAATTTCTTCAATTGTTTTTAATTTTTCTTCTGTTTCGGTTTCAAAAAAGTCTGTTAATATTTTTAATATTTCTTCTGGAAAATAATTTAATATATCAGAAACTAGCATATATACTCCTTACCTTATAACTTGTCTTTAAATATATATATGCTAGTTAAAAAAAATTAGAACTAAAAAATTGTAATTTGCAAAGCAAATTACAATTTATCTTAATACTTGTATTTTTACTAAATCACCATCTTTTAGATTATACTTCTCTCTAAAATTTATGTTAGATACAATTTCTATTATATTTCTTTCATAGTCACTTTCTTCTTTTAAATTTTTTTCTGACCTTACTATATATGCTTTTTGCTCTAACAGTACACATTCTTGCACTTGTACATCATATTTTCCGCCATATTCTTCTGCTTTTATTGTATACGTTGATTTTAAATTATATGGTTCGTTCAATTCAATATTTAGTGTACCTGGGTATAGTTTCATATTTGTTTTTTGGTAAAACGCTTCTTTCATCATATTTACAAATATTTTTGCTATCCCCATTCCCTCTATAACTTTTCCTTCTAATATCATATTTATCCTTCTTTCTTTTTCTATTATAGTTAAAAAAATAAATTTGTCAATTGTTTCGGGAAATTGTAATTTGTTTAGTTCCGGATGAATTCAGGACTGTCCCTTAAAATCACCAAACCTGGGGATTTTGGGGACTGTCCTGAATTCATCCGGAACTAAACAAATTCCAATTTATCTAATAATCTGCTGTTTGCAAATTGCAAAGAAAAATGTCGTTTTTACTTGATTTTATTAAAATAATATTTTAAAATTAACGTAAATAACATTTTGGAGGAATTAATATGAATATTGACCCTATTATAATTGGTATTGCAGGTGGAACTGGTTCTGGCAAGAGTACTCTTGCAGATAATATTAAAAAAGAATTTGCACATAATATAACAATGATATCTCATGATTGTTATTATAAAGCTCATCCAGAGCTTCCTTTTGAAGAAAGGACAAAATTAAATTACGATCATCCTGATTCTATAGAAACAAGCTTGCTTATAGAACATTTAAAGGAATTGAAAAAAGGAAATTCTATAGAAAGACCTGAATATTCATTTATTAATCACCAAAGAGAAGATAAAACCGTTACTGTAGTTCCTAAGAAAGTAATTATTGTAGATGGTATTTTAATTTTTGAAAATAAAGAATTACGAGATTTAATGGATATTAAAATATTTGTAGATACAGATGCTGATATTCGTTTTATAAGAAGACTTTTAAGAGATGTGCAAGAAAGAGGTCGTACATTAGATTCTGTTGTTACACAATATTGCACAACTGTAAAGCCTATGCATGAACAATTCGTTGAGCCTAGTAAGAAATATGCCGATATTATTGTTCCAGAAGGTGGATACAATACTGTTGCATTAAATATGATTATAGAAAAAATTAGAAGTATTATTTAAAAGAAGTGGTTAACAACCACTTCTTTTATCTATATAAGTTTTATTCCGTTTTGTTCCATTATTTTAAAAGCTATTTCATTATATTCTTTCCTATTGTGATTTGGTGCATCATAAGTTTCAACTGCATTTTTATATATTACAACATCTATATCCAAATCATTTTCATTTATATAATTCTTTAATGGTATAGCAAAATTCATTACGCATAAATCTGTACAGCAACCACACAAAGCTATTTCTTTTAGATTGTTTTCATTATTTTTTATATAGTCATAAAATTCTTTTGTTAAAAATCCTGATGTTGAGTTTTTTCTAATTAATTTCATATTGCTTTCATAAGGCTTCAATTCTTCTATAAGTTCAGCTTCTTCAGTTCCTAATATACAATGTTTTGGAAAATTTTTAAACTCTTTAGAATTTTCATTATGTCCTTCTTGAATACTTATTATGTCATTTTCTTCTTGGACATATTTTTTAATTAGATTTATGATATTGGGTGTTATATTATTTATTGCTTTGTCTGCAAGAGCTCCTTCTTTTACAAATCCATTTACCATGTCTATTACTAATAAAAGCTTTTTCATATTAAAAGTCTCCTTTTTATTTATTTGAAACTATAAAATTCCAACTGTCTCTACACATATCTTCTATTCCTTTTTCTGCAACCCATCCTAATTCTTTTTTTGCTTTTGAAGGATCTGCATAGCATGTAGCTATATCTCCTGCTCTTCTTCCAACTATTTTATATTTAACTTCAACATTATTTACTTTTTGGAATGTATTTACTAAATCTAGTACAGAATATCCATGTCCTGTTCCTAAATTATATATTTTTACTCCTGCTTCTTGTCTAATTTTTGCAAGTGCTTTTAAATGTCCTTTTGCTAAGTCTACTACATGGATATAATCTCTAACTCCTGTTCCATCTTTTGTTGGATAGTCATTTCCAAATACACTTAATATTTCTAGTTTTCCACTTGCTACTCCTGTTATATATGGCATAAGGTTATTTGGTATGTCATTTGGATCTTCTCCTATTAATCCACTTTCGTGTGCCCCTATTGGATTAAAGTATCTAAGCAGTGCTATGCTAAATTCGTTATCTGCAACATAAACATCTTGTAAAATTCTTTCTATGAATAGTTTTGTTGTTCCATAAGGATTTGTTGTTCCTCCTGTTTTGCATTCTTCTGTTATAGGTACTATTTCTGGATCTCCATATACAGTTGCTGATGAGCTGAATACTATCCTTTTACAGTTATATTTTTTCATTAGTTTTAGCAATACTAATGTCCCTGTTATATTATTATGATAATATTCTATTGGTTTTACAACAGATTCTCCTACTGCTTTTAGTCCTGCAAAATGTATTACAGATTCTATATTATTTTCTTTAAATACTTTTTCTAATTTTTCTTCATCTAATATGTCAACTTCATAAAATTTAAAGTCTTTTCCTGTTATTTTTTTTATTTTATCTAAGGCTTCTGGTTTACTATTTACAAAGTTATCTACTATAACTATGTCTTCTCCCGCTTCCAATAATTCTACAACTGTGTGACTTCCTATATAGCCAGCTCCTCCTGTAACTAATATTGCCATGTTACATTCCTCCCTTGTGATTTTGTTTTTTATTATATATCAAAATAATTAATTATACAATTCTTTATATATTTCATAATCCCTTAAGATTTTTCTTACATAATTATTGGTTTCTTTAAATGGTACATTCTCTATATCTGTTCCATCTTCTTTTATTGTTCCGTCTTTTAGCCAAGCATCTACATTTCCCATTCCTGCGTTATATGCAATTATTGCTAATGGGTAATTGTTATTATAATGGTTTAATAGGTATGTAAAATATTTTAACCCTATATTAATATTTAAGTCTGGTTTAAATAAATCTTTTTCTGTAACTTCAAGGTCCATTTTTCTTGCTGTTTCTATTGCAGTAATTTCCATTATTTGCATTAATCCTATTGCATCACTTGATGATTTTGCATTTTCGTTAAAATTGCTTTCTGCTTTTATTATTGCATAAACCATATATTTATCTATATTGTATTCTTTCGCATATTTTTCTACATATTCGCTATATTTTAGTGGATATAGCTTTTTCATTATAATGTCATCTATTTTTACAACTTTAAATAAAATAAAGATTATAGATGCTAATATTAATAATGTTATTATAAATTTTAATAATCTTTTCAATTTTTTCTCCTTTTGTTTTTAATTGATGTGAGCAGTGAAATGCGGGAGGTGTGATTCTAAATTTATTTTGCTTCGTACCAATTATACCCTTCTTCTACTTCTGCTAGCAATGGAACTTTTAATTTTATTACATTTTCCATTTCTTCTTTTACAATTTGTTTTACCTGTTCTTTTTCACTTTCTAATGTTTCTACTAATATTTCGTCATGTACTTGTACTATTAATTTGGATTTTAAGTTGTTTTCTTTTAATTTATTATATACATTTATCATTGCTATTTTCATAATATCTGCTGCTGTTCCTTGTATTGGAGTGTTCATTGCAACTCTGCCACCAAATTGTCTTACCATATAGTTATTGGATTTTAATTCTGGTACATATCTTCTTCTATGGTAAAGAGTTTCTACATATCCTTTTTCTTTTGTTTCTTCTACTATATTAATCATAAATTCTTTTATGCCACTATATTTATCAAGGTATTGTTCTATATATTCTTTAGCCTTTTTTCTAGAAACTCCTAGTTGTTCTCCTAAACCAAATTCACTAATACCATAAACTATTCCAAAGTTAACTGCTTTTGCTTTTGTTCTTTCTTCTTTTGTTACTTCTTCTAGTGGTATGTTGAACACCTTTGAAGCGGCTTGTGCATGTATGTCTTCGTTGTTGCAAAATGCTTCTATCATATTTTTATCTTCAGAAATATGTGCTAATACTCTAAGCTCTATTTGAGAATAGTCTGCATCTACAAAAATGTATCCTTGTTCTGGCTTAAATACTTTTCTTAATTTTCTTCCTAATTCCATTCTTGTAGGTATATTTTGAAGATTTGGATCTGTTGAGCTTATTCTTCCTGTTGTTGTAACTGTTTGATGAAATTTAGAATGTATTCTTCCTGTTTCATCTATATATGGGATAAGTCCTTCTACATAAGTAGAATTTAGCTTTTGTAATTGTCTATATTCTAATATCTTTTCTATTACAGGATGTTCATATTTTATTTTTTCTAATACATCTACATCTGTTGAATAACCTGTTTTTGTTTTCTTTTTAGCTGTAAGCTTTAACTTTTCAAAAAGAATTTCTCCTAATTGTTTTGTAGAGTTTATATTAAATTCTTCACCTGTAAGTTCATATATTTCTTGTGTTAAAATATCTATTTTTTCTTGTAGCTCTTTCCCGAAATCTAAAAGTTCTTGTTTATCTATATATATTCCTTCATACTGCATGCTAGCTAATACTTCTGTTAGTGGCATTTCTATTTTATTAAATAAATCTATACTTCCTGCCTCTTCCATTTTTTGTGTTAGAACATTATATAATTTGTATATTGCATATGCATAAATATATGTTTTATCTTCTTTTGGTTCCTCTGCATTATCAAACAATGTAATTTGTTCTACGCCTGTTTCTTCTGTATTTGATAAGTATTCTACAATGTCAAAGTTTATATATTCATTTGCTAGATATTCTATTGTATATTTGTTTATATTCGAATTTAGAATATATCCCGCAATAGCTATATCAAACATAAGGTTTTTAGCTTCTATGCCTTTGTTCCATAATATTATAAATTCTTCTTTTTGTTTGTAACTGCATTTTAGTATATTCTTGTCCTCAAATATATCTTTAAAATCTTGTATGTTTTCTATAGAAAAACATTTATTAGTTTTTGGAGAATAAATTATAAATTTTTCTTCTGTTAAATAATAATATATAACTTTATTTTCTTGTATTTCTTGTTTTAATTCTGCTAATTTTGTTTTGTCTACAATTTTTTCATGCTCAATTTCAGTATTGATTTGTGAATCACTAAATGATGTTGCCCCTATATTTTCTTGTAATGCAAATCTATCTATAAATCTATTAAATTTAAGTTTTTTAAATATTTCTAATACTTCTGGTTTATTCCATTCTTCTACTTGAAAAGCGCCCAAATCTTTTTCTATTGGAGCATTTATATCAATTGTTCCAAGAGTTCTAGAAAGATATGCCAAGTCTTTGTTTTCTGATAATTTTTCTTTTAATTTTCCTTTTTGCTCATCTATATGGTTATACACTTCATCTATACTTTTGTATTGTTTAATTAGATTTAATGCTGTTTTTTCTCCTACTCCTGGTACTCCTGGAATATTATCTGATGTATCTCCCATTAGTCCTTTTACTTCTATTAAATCTAATGGCTCTAGTCCATATTCCTCTTCTATTTTTTCTACTGTATAATCTTCTGTTTCGGTTTTTCCCATTTTTGTTCTTGGAATTCTTACTTTAATATTTTTGTCTATTAATTGAAAACTATCTCTATCTCCTGTTAATACAGTAACTTCTAGTTCTTCTTTCTGTCCCCATTTTGCAAGAGTTCCCAATATATCATCTGCTTCATAGCCTTCTTTTTCTATTATGCAAACATTCATTGCTTTTAGTGTTTCTTTTAATATAGGCATTTGCATTGCTAATTCTTCTGGCATTCCATGTCTGTTTGCCTTATACTTATCATACATCTTATGTCTATGTGTTGGGGCTTTTAAATCAAATGCTACTACTAGATATTCTGGTTTTATATCGTCTAGCTCTTTAAATAGTATGCTTAAAAATCCATATACTGCATTTGTATATGTTCCATCTTCTGTCATAAGCATTTTACTTCCCATTATTCCATAAAAAGCTCTGTTTATTATACTATTTCCATCTATTAATAATAATTTGTTCAAAGTAATTTCCTCCTTACTTTATATAATAAAGAAAAAAGTAAAACTTAAAATACAAAATAAGATAATCATGTATTCTATAAGTTCTTTTATTATATCATTTTTTATAAATTCATCTAGAACCACACAAACAGCTACTATACCTGTAAATATCGTTGGAACTATATATCTAAAATCCATTGTACATATATATGGATATTGAATATTAAAATTATAATAACTAACTATATTTATAAAAAATGTTATTAATAATATTTCTGTTATAAAAGAATTATTGTTATTTTTCTTTATTTTTTTCAACAGTATAAATATACATATTATAGTCATTGAAATTATTATTAAATTTATTATTTTAAATAGTGATACATATACACCAATACCGTTGTTATAAGTAAACTCTCCCAATATTGAAGTTTTTACTATATATGAAAAAATGTTATGGTCTCCCGGAATTGCGCAATATGTATAGCCAAATAATTCTTTAAATGATATGCTTAAAAATCTTTCAAATATAGAATATTGACCTACATATAACCCTTCGGCTGGCAACAATACCCACCCTATTTTTTGATTAAACATTATTAAATTTCTCATTGGATGCCATAATCCTAATGGAAGTGAAATTACACCAAATAATAAAAATTTTCCTAATAGTCTTAATAAGTTCTTCTTTTCTACTTTATAGACTTCAAATATTCTCTTTATAAATGTATACATTATAGGCACTGCCATTATTGCTCCAGATACTTTAGTCATAACTGCACAGCCTGTAATTATTGCTAATATAATTGTGTTTTTAATGTTCGGATCATCATTCCATTTTATTAAATATAATATAATATAAAAACTTAATAATATCATTAAAACATCATTGTTTATACTTCCTGCTAATATTATAAATGTTGGGTGAAAAGCCATTACTGCCATTATAAGTATTTTGTAAATATTTCTAATTTCAATTTTTTCTACTATTCTATATGCAACAAGCATTATTAACGAAGAAAAAATTGCTGTTATAATTTGTATTCCTTCTATGCTTCTATCTAAACCAACATTAAATAGATCATTTACTTTTAACCAACCTGCTGCTATTAAATGAAATAGAGGTGGATGATAGAATTGAATACTATTTGTATCAGGTAATTTTCCTGTTTGATAAATTGTATATATGTATCCTAAGTGTCCTTGGTCATTTATACTATAAACATCATGTTGTCTTTCAGTAATTGGAGTATATATAATATACATTACTCTAATTAAAATTCCTAAAATCATAATTATTAGTACTATGTCTTTATAATTTATTCTTAACTTTTTAATTTGTTTTACTGCATAATATATTCCAACTACTAATAGTATACTCACAATTGTTATAATTTTAATGTGATTTTCTATTATTGGTTGTATTATGTATATAAATATAAAAAATATTATTGTTATTAAATAATAGATTGATATTTCTTTCTTTTTCATCTATTTCTCCTCGTGATATTCCTTTTCTGTGTTTACATTCCAAATGTTTTCTTTATTTTTTATGTTGTCTTTTATGTTTTTTGTTGCTTCAAATGCCGTTACCATTGAATGATCCATATTATTGTATCTATGTTGTCCATTTCTTCCTATGCAATATAAATTATCAAATTCATTTATATATTTTATAAGCTCGTCTATATCCGAATATGTATCAAAATACGCTGGGTATGCTTTTTTTACTTTCTCTCTATGAGAATCTAATATATCTTCCTTCTTTATAATATTCATCTTTTCAAGTTCTTCTGTTGCAAATTTTATAAACTCTTCATCACTCATATTCCAATACTTATCATTTTCATTACAAAAATATTCTAAGCCTATCCACACTGTTTTATCTGGTTTTTCTACCATATATGGTGACCAATTATTAAATATTTGTATTCTTCCTAATTTTACATCTGGTTCTTGAACATAAATCCAGCAGTCTGGAACAATGTTACCTAATGTTTTTATTTTTGTTTTGTTTTCTAGATTTAGTCTTTTTACAAGTAATCCAACTGTTATAAAGTCTCTATATGGCAAGCCCTTTGCGATGCTTTGTATTTTATCTGGCACTTTTTCTCCTTTAAGCCCTCCAACTAAATCTTTTAAAGGCATTGAAGATATAAATATATCCCCTTCTATTTTTTCTGTTCCATTTTTTGTTTCACATTCTACTGATTTTACAGCATTTTTCTCTATATTTATATTCTTTACTAGATATCCTTTTTCTATCTTTCCACCTAGATTTTCTACTTCTGTAGCTAAAGTTTCCCAAAGTTGGCCTGGGCCATATTTAGGATACCAGAATTCTTCTATTAGAGATGTTTCTTTTTCTTTATTGGTTTTCTTAAACACTTTTGAAAACATATCTTTTATTACGGCTTTTATAGATAAACCTTTTACTCTTTGTGCTCCCCAATCAGCAGAAATCTGTTTTGGATGCCTTCCCCACAATTTTTCTGTATATTTTTCAAAAAACATTCCATATAAAACTTTTCCAAATCTATTTATATAAAAGTTTTCTAATGAATCTTCTTTCTTTTTAACAAATATAGTTTTTAAATAACTGAATCCTGCTTTCATAGTTCTTACAAATCCCATATTTGCAAATGTTTCTTTTTTCATGCTTACTGGATAATCAAAAAACTTTTTTAAATAATAAATTCTAGAAACTCTATTTCTTATGAGCATTACTCTATCTTTTTTTTCTGGATCTGGTCCATCTTTTTTCAGTTTTTTTTCTCTTCCGTAATTTTTTATCATCGTATGATGGTTCACCTTGAAGAGGCATTAAGTTCTCCCAAAAATCCATAACTTCTTTGTCTTTAGAAAAAAATCTGTGCCCTCCTATGTCCATTCTATTTCCATTATATCTAACAGTTCTAGAAATTCCTCCAATTTTGTTTGTTTCTTCTACTATTGTTACTTCATATTTGTCATCTTTATCTTTTAACAATTCATATGCGGCAGTTAATCCCGCTGGTCCAGCACCTATGATTATTACTTTCTTTTTATCCATTTATTTTATCCCCCTTAGGCAATAGCTTTTTTATTTTCTTTTTTTAGTATTTGATTTAGATTTTTAAACATACTTGCAGTAAGTATTCCTACAATTACACAATTCATCAAAGCAAAAATCTTTATTTCATTATCAAACAATATTTTTGTTCTACTTAAAAATACTATGTATGTATATGTTGAACACAAATTTATAATTATCGGAATATAAACTTTCTTTCTTCCATTTATAACACAATATATTATACTAAGTATATCCGCCATAAACATATATCTATCATGCATATATGGTAATAGAAATGTTGAAATAATAACTGACCACAAAGCTATTTCTATTATATTTTTACTATCAAAGTTTGTTTGTTTTATTAAAACATATACTGCTGTTCCTATAAAAATTATTGCTAACACCAATATCATTATTTGGGGTAAATAATTATTTGGCGTTATTATATCCGAAAATTCATCAGTATCATAGAATAAATTATATATTCCCGGAAAGTTCAAACTGATTTTGTAATTATACTCACTTGTTTGATTAAAATATATTTTTATGCACTCTAATACATTTTTTCCAAGGAGCATTGCTGGCGTGCACATAAGTAAGTTAACTATTGGTATAATTATAAAATAGTAAATTGAGAATTTTCTTTTGCCTAAAAAATATAATACATATAATGGTAATATAAAAATAAATTGTAATTTAAATGCAAAAGAAACTCCTAAAAATATAAATGACGTTAAATACTTTTCTCTTATTAAATATATCAACGATATTATAATAAAAGTTGTATAAATACTATCGCATTGTCCCCAGTATGAAGAATTTAATATTACTGTTGGCAATAATACAATTATAGAAAATACAAGTATTCCTATTCTTTCATCATATTTTTCTTTTAATATTTCTTTTACTAATTTAACACAAGAAATTGCTAGTAAATAGTCAAATATAATTGAAACCGCTTTTATCAATACAATCGGCTTTGCTGGAATATATGATAGAATTGCCAATATTGTCATGTATGGTATATTATAATCTCCTATTTCATATTTTAATGCTCTAAGTCCTCCATTGTTTTTTAAAAAATCAAACCAGTTGTACAAGCATTTTGTCATATCAATAGATTCAAAGTATATGCCCTTTAGTCTTAATAAAACAGATATTATTATTACTGTGATTAATAAAGTAATTATTATTATTTTATTTTTTATCGTTTGATGCATTTTATCCCCCATCTTAATATTTATTTATACACTATTTTTTCGTATTGATTTAATTATTTTTTCTTCAATTAATTCTCTTCTTATTATATCAATTAACAAACAAATAATAAATATTCCTACTACGACTTCAATTTCATAAAACCAAAAAAGTTTTGTTTTTATAAGGCTTCCCATTTTCAGTTTTTTCCACATAAGTGCTCTTATTATAACATTATCATGGATTAAATATATTCCTAATGAAGAAGAAGCAACATAATTTATTATTGAATTGCTATATTCTTTTTTGTTTATAAAATCCATAAAAATAGAATATGCTAATATAAAAACCAAAAAACTATTAATTTCAAGGAGTCCTAATCTTCTCATATTAAAGCAAGCTATACTTGTTATTACACAAATTATTGCTATACTAGAAACCACTATAAAACATTTACTATACTTACTAAATTCTTTGTTTTCATATAATTTTGTATATGCTCCTACTAAATATAATAAAATAAACCAAATATAATTTGAAAAATACTCACTCAATAAATTTATTGTTGGTAAAATACTAAAGCATACTATAAATATAATAATTAGAACTGACATTTCTTTTTTTGTTAAATTGTTTATTAATGCATTAATAAATGGTATTGTTATATATAACAATATATATGAAGTTACAAACCATTCTGCATTAAATGTAATTGGCAATATAGACTTTATAATGATACCTATTTCTTTTTCTTTACAGAATACTAGATATACAAATAATATACTATATGAATAAAACAGAATCTCTCCTATTAGCTTTATAATCTTTTCTTTTTTTATTTTTTTATTTACCATATAGTACCCTGTAATCAGTATAAATATATCACTAGCAACTTTGCCTAGGGATTGTATTATAGATAACACTGCAGTATTTGTATTTTCACTACTAATTTGTATACCTGAACGAACAAAAGAATGGTGTATTATTATTGTAATTATACATAATATTCTTAATAATTCTATATTACTATTTCTACCTTTTTTCATATTACTTTATTTCCTTTTCTATCGCTTTCTCATATATTTTTTTTAATTCTCTTTATATTCTAATATTAAAAAATTCTTTATTTCTTGTACATTGAATTTATTATAATCTATATTTAAATTATTATTTTTATTAATAACATAAATGTAATTTTCTGTGTTTTCTATTCTTTCAGGCAAATAAAAGTTGTAATTTTTTATCGCTTTAACGTTAGCAAATACTCCATTTTTATTAAAAAATTGTGCTGTATCTGCAAATGCTTCTGGTTCCATTTTATTATAAAACATTACATAAATATATGGCTCTTTAAAAGAATACTCCATATATATTTTTTGATTTTTGTTTTCAAGATATTTTATAACTTCTTTTGCATTGTTTATAAACATCGGATATCCAAAGCTTGTATTAAAATATTTTGTTATAAAAGCGCAAAATCCAAACAAATAAATTGCAATAACAAAGATATGTTTTTTTAATGACTTATTTATAAAATCATATATGCCAATTATTGTATACATAACTAGCGGTATCCATATTATATTTATTCTAACCACATTTGGTTTTACTACAAATAACATTAGTAATGCCGCACCAAACCAAAAATTTATAATTGCATTTTTATCTTTTCCTTTTTTTGAGAAGCTTTTTATAATTCCATATATTGTGAATGGAATAGAAAATATATAAAATATTCCAAATATAGGCATCGCATGCCAAAATTCATAATCATGTTGATATAATAGTAGTTTGCAACTGCTTACTACATTCTTTATGCTATTTTGTAAGAAGTCTTTTGAAAAAACTGATGTCATCTCTTCATATCTATTACTTTTACATCTTGGTATGGTAAATACACCAAATAATTTTACTTCTGGTAAATCAAAAGTGTTTATAATTACCATAATGATAATTGGCATTGCTATTATAGTCAATATCACTAATGCAATTAATGTATTTTTTAAATTTATTTTCTTTTTATATATTAAATAAATTAAAAGTGGAATTGCAAAAAACGGCAAGAAAAAATAAGAAGTTCCATACGTATACGCAGATATTCCAAGTATTGCAAAAGCAATGTAAATATATTTTAGCTTTTTTCTTTGTATGTATAATGCTATAAATAAAGTTGATAATAATATTATATCTGGAAATATATTACTTTCTAACCCATATCGGCTTTTCATTATATGCCATGGACATATTGCCAAGAATGCTGCTGCAATTACTCCCATCTTTTTATTGTACACTTCTTTGAACAAACAGTATATAACTATTAATGAAGTACAACTAATTATTGCCATTGGTAATCTTGTTGCAAATTCAGTTAACCCTAAAAGTTTAATAAAAGGTATTAACAAATATGTATATAATGCATTTTGTCCGCTTCCCCATGATACAAGAAAAACAGGAAATTCATTTCCATTTCTATCAATTCCATAATTTGAAATAGCCCATGCCTCATAAGCAGAAGATGTTTCATCTGGATTAAGTCCTCTTGGGAAATCTGATAATCCCACGCATCTTATTAAACAACCTATTAAAATAATCACAAATAGCATTAATTCATATTTGTATTTTTTTACATTTTCTCTTTTTATTATTATTTCTTTAATTGGTTTAAAAACAACCATCATAGACATTATTATTGAAAAAATAATCATTGCTATATTCTCTATCATTAGTGTAACTCCTTATATATTTTTTGTTATTTCTATTTTTCTTCGCACATTAAAATTTAAATTTAATTATTTTTCGAATTCTTTATTGTAATTAGATTCCATCTCTTCTTGTTTATTGTTGTTATTATCAGGGATACTTTTCATTTTTCTATATTTCTCTGTAACAACACTTTGTAGCATCTCATAATCTTTTTCGTGTGCATTATAATACGCTTTTACCATTTGATCGTCATTTGTTAAGCTTATTGGTGGAGGTACAATTCCTTTAGACATCAGCATGCTATTAAACACACACATTGCAGTTCTTTTATTCCCGTCTTCATATGGTTGTATAAAAATAAAATCAGCATATATTTTAGCAATCTGTTTTATATATTCTTCTTCAGATTGACTTGAGTTGTATGCTTTTTCATACTCAATTTGCAAGTTCTTAATAGCTTCTGGCACTTCTTCAAATTGTATAGTATGTATTACAGGCCTATTGCTAATTCCACTTTCAGAGCCTATTGTTACCTGCTTTTTCCTATATTCTATTCCATTTTTTGTTGAGCCTATTGTACTTTTCATTTCGCTTCTAACTCTATTGCACACTTCTTCAATATTAATAGGCTTATCCTCTTCTACTGATAATGATTTCAAAATCATTCTTGCAATGTCTTCTATGTCTTTTATGCTCTCATATTCTTCTACTCCTTTTTCTAGAGCACTATGCGTATCTCTATATGCAATAGAATGATCTTCCGGATTTTCTGCTATTTTCTCTCTTATCATTTCTCTTACTTTTTTTACATAAGAATCTTCTAAAGTTTCTTCTTTCAGCATCTTTCTATATCTAAAAGATTGGATAAATTTCTTCAATGGATTAGTTTCATTCTCATATTTAAATCTAGCTTCTTCTTCTAAATAAATAGTATCAAACTTTTTTTCTTTATGTCTATCGAAATCTGCAAACTCTCTCCATTCCTCGTATTCTTGCTCTGTAGAAATGTTTAACGAGTTACCGAATAATGCTTCTAATGTAGGATTTTCAAATTTTAAAACTTCTTGGCTATCAATTTGTCCTCTTATTTTATCAGCTTCACTATTGAATGCAGCTCTTTCATCAAATCCACTATTTCTATATTTGTGAGACATTAACATTCTCCCAATATAAAGTTGTGACATAATCATTTTCTTTAAATATTCTTCATTAACATCAAATTTTAATTCTTGAGATAATGTTTCTCCTTTAGAAAACAATTCTCTTATTCTGTTTATCCCATTTTCTTCTATTTCAATATATAATTTTTTTGATAGTTCAATAATATCTCTTGTTTCCATATACTCCTCTTCTTAATATGGTAATGCTATTCTTATTGCAAATTTCCACATTGGCATATTGCTTGAAATGCATAGTCTTGGTATTCTGTAGTTTGAATCTGAATGCTTTGCTTTTCTATGTTCTTTTCCTGGTCCAAAGGTAAATGCTAGTTTAAAATTGTTTTCTTTTAAAACCTCTACAAAATTTTCGTTATAATCTCCAAAAGGATATGCTAAATACTCTGTTTGTATAACATTTTTACACTTTGAGAAATCTTCCCTTAATTCATCTTTTCCAACATTATATGCACCTTTTTCATGTAAATTGTATGAATGTGATGCTATATCTATATTAGGATATTCTTCTTTTACTTTTTTTAGAATTTCTTTACTCATATAGCCTGCGCAGCCTTCTTCAGCATTTTTTCCTACGCAAAAAACTGTTGCATTCATATTGTATTTTTTTAGTAATGGAAATGCTAATTCATAATTTGATTGATATCCGTCATCCATAGTAATTAATACGCATTTATATGGAAATTTCTTTTTGTTTTGTTTATATTCATAAAACTCATCTAAAGTTAGAGTTTTATAATGATGTTTTTTTAAATATTTTAGCTGTTCTTCGAATTTTCCTATATTTAGCACAAAAGTGTTAGAATCATCAACATCTTTTCCAAAATCATGATATCCCAAAACTGCAACAGTGGGATTTGAATATAGTAATGCTAAAACTATTACCAATATTATCGTGCAAACTATTAAACCATATATTAAAATATTTTTCATTATATATTCTCACACCTTTCTATATATTCTTTATTTCATATTCTCTCTTAATCTGCTTACTATATCTATCTTCCTCTGAAAATACACATCCACAATATTTTTGCATATATAATCCTAGTTCTCTAGCTTTTGTTTGTCCTTCTCTAAAGCCTACTCTAAAATCTCTGTATACAAATTCTAGCCCATATTTTTCTTCTAGTTCTTCTCCTACTTGTTTTAGAGCTTCATGATTTTGATATGGACTTACTAGCAAAGTGGTAGAAAAGCTATCATATCCATTTTCTTTTGCAAATTTTGCAGTTTGCTCTAGTCTTACTCTATAACAATAATTTACGCATCTATTTTCTAAATCATTAATTACATTCTTGCAAAATTCTTTTAGTCCGTAATTCTCTTCAAATATAGCATTTACGCCAATACTTTTTGTATATTCTTTTAAGCAATCTCTTCTTGCTTTGTATTCCATGTATGGATGTATATTTGGATTAAACCAATATACAGTAGGTTCTATGTTTTCACTTCTTAATTCATCTATGCAATATACGCTACAAGGCGCACAACACGTATGTAATAATAACTTCATAAATTTCCTCTCTTAGTTCACCATTTCTATTCCTAAATGTTTATATGCATTTGGTGTTGCTATTCTGCCTCTTGGAGTTCTTGCTATAAATCCCATTTGCATTAAATATGGCTCATACACATCTTCTATTGTTTCTACTTCTTCTCCTATTGTTGAGCTTAAAGTTTCTATTCCAACTGGTCCTCCAGTATAGTTTAATATAATTGTTTTTAGTATTTTTCTGTCTATATTGTCTAAACCTAAATCATCTATTTCTAATTTTTCTAATGCTATTTTTGCAATTTCTTTTGTTATATTTCCATCCCCTAAAACTGCTGCATAATCTCTTACCCTTTTTAACAATCTATTTGCTATTCTAGGAGTTCCTCTAGAACGTTTTGCTATTTCTAAAGAGCCTTCTTTATCTATATTAACTTCTAATATTTTTGCTGATCTTCTTACTATTTCATCTAAGTCTTTAACATCGTAAAGTTCTAATCTATGAACGATTCCGAATCTATCGCGTAGTGGTGTTGTAAGTGAACCAGCTCTTGTTGTTGCTCCTATTAGAGTAAATTTTGGTAAATCTAGTCTAATTGACCTCGCACTAGGGCCTTTTCCTATTATAATATCTAAATTATAGTCTTCTAAAGCAGGATAAAGTATTTCTTCTACACTTCTATTTAATCTATGTATTTCATCTATAAACAAAACATCATTTGGTGAAAGATTTGTTAAAAGTGCTGCCAAATCACCTGGTTTTTCTATCGCAGGTCCTGATGTTATTCTTATATTTGTATTCATTTCATTTGATATAATACTTGCAAGAGTAGTCTTTCCTAGTCCAGGAGGTCCATATAGCAAAATATGATCTAATGGCTCATTTCTTTTTTTTGCAGCCTCTATATATATTTTCATGTTTTCTTTTACCTTTGTTTGTCCAATGTATTCATCTAATGTTTTAGGTCTTAAAGATACCTCTGCTCTTTCTTCTATTTCATCTTGCAAATTTGGAATTAATAAATTTTCATCCATATTCATGTCTCCTCTTAAAATTACTTCTAAATTATATATTTAAACTATAAAAAAAGCAATAGTAAAAGAACTTGTATTTCTCTTTTATCTATTGCTTTGCTTGCATCTAAACTACATAAAATAGTATACAGAAAAAGTGTAATAAACTTCCTAAGACTATAAACAAATGGAATATGGAGTGCATATATTTATGTTTTCTTCCAAGTCCATATAATACAGCACCAATTGTGTATGCTATTCCTCCTGCTACTAACAATATCAGTCCATTTTTTCCAAGAACAACCGGTAGTAAATCTGCTCTAAATATTACTACCCATCCCATTGCTAAATAGCAAATCATAGAAAATTTTTTATATTTTTCTAAATCAATAGCATTCAAAACTATTCCTAGTATTGCAGCAGCCCAAACTACACCAAACATCGTCCATCCTAATACTGGGTTATATTCTCTAAAAGCACATAATGCTATTGGTGTATATGAACCTGCAATTAATAAAAATATTGTGCAGTGGTCCAAAACTTGTAATACTTTTTTTCCCGTACTTTTTCTTGGCGATAGCCCATGATAGACACTAGACATTGTATATAAAATTATCATTGTAGTACCATATATACTACTGCTAACAATTCCATATGTATTTCTGTGTGAAGCTGCCATTACAATACACAAAACGGTTGTAACAATTCCTAGTACTGCTCCCACTATATGAGAAGTCATATTAAATATTTCTTCACCTTTTGTATAAGTTGGTAATACTCTATCTTTTATTTTTGTTCTTTTCATATAAAGTCTCCTCTATTTTTTCCTTCTTAATATCCATCCCTCTTTTACATCAGTTGGTATTTTTAATATAACCTTTTGTCCTTCTTTTCCTGGATTTACATGTGTTATAGGCTCTTTGGTTTCTATATCCCACATTTCTTCTATTACAAACTTTTTAGGTTCTAATTTGTTTGGAATTAGTAATTCCATAGAATCACCTACTTGTAATCTATTACGAATTTCTATTATATCTTTTCCTTCTTCATCTTTTTCTAAAACTTTTCCCCCAAACTCAAAATCCGGATTATATTGTTTACCTTCATATTCTTGAAAGTCTCTATTGTTTTTGTCATTAAAATAAAATGTTGTTAACCCTCTTGTTTTGGTTTTTTCTAATTCTTTCAAATATTTTGTGTAATCATATTCTTCTGGATTTTTTATATAATCATCTATTGCATTTCTATATGCGCTAATTACTGTTGCCAAATAATACTCAGTTTTTAGTCTTCCCTCTATTTTTAAACTATCTATTCCCATATCAACAATTTCTGGTATTTCTTTTATTAAACATAAATCTTTTGAAGAAAGTATATATGTTCCATTTTGGTCTTGCTCTACTGGCATAAGATTTCCCGGATTATTTTTTTCTTCTATATACATATTATATGCCCATCTGCAACTTTGTGCACAATCTCCTAAATTTCCACATCTAGAAGCTAAAAAGTCACTTAAATTGCATCTTCCAGAATAGCTGTAGCAAATAGCTCCATGAACAAATATCTCTATTTCTAAATCTGTGTTATTTTTTATTTCTTTTATTTCTTCTTTATTTAGCTCTCTTGCAAGTATAACTCTTTCTGCTCCGTTTTTCCTCCAAAAGTTGCTTGTATGGTAACTTGTAACATTTGCTTGTGTACTTATATGTATAGGTATTTCTGGCGCTAATGTTCTTGCCATTTCTACTATTCCGCCATCAGAAATAATTAGTGCATCTACTTTTGCTTTTTTCAATATATTTATTTGATTTTCTATTTCTTCGTACATATTGTCTCTTGCATATATATTTAATGCTGCATAAACTTTTTTGTTTATACTATGCGCATATTCAATTGTTTTTATTAGCTCATCATCATCTACTGTTACTCTTGAACGTAGTGATAAGTTAGATGTTCCCATATATACAGCATCTGCTCCATATTTAAAAGCTGTCTTTGCCTTTTCAAGTGACCCTGCTGGAGCTAGTAATTCTGGCTTTTGCATCAATTTCACCTTCCTTCGTCATTCTTTGGCACTTTTGATTCTAAAACATCTTCTTTTAATGGTTCGTCTCTTTCTAGAGTATTGCTCGTCATTGCTATTTTCAAAGTTTGCCAACTTTCTTCTTTGTTAATATCATCATATTCATATTCTGGAATGTATTTTCTAAAAAATGGAAACTGTTCTGCTGTTAGTCTATCATATGTTGAAAATAGTTCTTTATCTTCCATTTCATTATTTTCTCTTCTTTTAATTATATCATCTTTTAAAAATGGCCAGTTTTCCAAAAGAGTTTTATAAAAATCCTGAAGTTTTATTCCTTTCTCTGTTCCCTCAAATTTCCAAGGAGAATTTACACCTCTTATTAATTTTCCTTCTATAAGTTTATTTCTTATCTTTCTTTCATCTGTCTCTTTATATTTTGAATGTGAAGAAGTTCCCCTTATTGCATTTTCTGCAACCTCTGCCGTTTTAAATTGAAATTCTATAATTGGTAAATCTATATTGGTTTCTACTGTTAAGATATATTTTAACATTTTTTCAAGAACGGATGTAATTCCATCTAACCTTTGGGAATCCTCAATTTGTTTTCTCAAGTATGGAAATATATCTACATCTTTTACATCTCTCTCTTGGTCAAATTCCTTACTAATTTTCGAACGTTTGTATTCTTGAGTTTTAGAACTTGCTATAATTTTTTTTATTTTTTCTTGTAGATTTTCCAACTTCTTTTCATTTATTTTTAAATCTCCCATGCAGTGATATGCTGTATATCCTGTCTGTTCTTTTCTATGTTTCTTTTCTTTCTTTATTTCAAAAGCTAAGCGGTTAAATAGCATCAAGAATTCTTTTCCTTCTTCTGTTGGTGCTATCAATTCCATTCCAAAAATATCGTCTAGAATTTTTTTATCTGTATTAAGTCTTGAACTCGAAAAATCTTTGATTCTCGCTTTTAGCTTAACATCTCCGATTATTTCATTTCTCTTTGCTATTTTTAAACACTCATTATAGTTTTCTACAATTACAAAAAATCCTTCTCCTAAATCTGATAGAATACTCTTATAACCTTCTGCAAGTTCTCCTATTGTTGGTTTCATTTTTTCAGATTCTTCAATAAATCTTCTAATTTCATCATCATCATTATTGTTTGTTTTTAATGAGCTAATAAACTCTTCTCTTTTTTTACTTCCTTCCATTTTAACACTCAGATTAGCACTTTACTTATTGCCAATCCATCCCCCACTTCTAAAATTTTTGTTTCTAAACTCTTATCTTCTGTTGCTTCTTTTATATATTCTCTTAAGTGAGTTACAGCTGTTCTTTGTTTATGTTTATTATAGTCACTCATTACATATCCTTTGTACAAAATATTATCTGCTAATATTATAGTGTTTTTATGTGAAAGTCTTATTGCTTCTTTTAGGAAGATTGGATATTTTCCTTTTGCTGCGTCAATAAATATTATATCATATTTTTCTTTAAATGTTGGTAGTATTTCTACTGCATTTCCAATAAATACATTTATTGTATTTGTTAAATTCATTTCTTTTATATTTCTAATTGCTTCATTTGCTCTTTCTTCGTCTAGTTCTATTGTATCTATTAATATAGACGAGGAATCCTCGTCTATACAATTTTCTAATAATATTGTTGCAAAACAAATAGAAGAATAGCCTGTTGCTGTTCCTATTTCTAAAATTCTAGCAGGCTTTTCTTTTATCAGTATTTCTTTTATCACTTCTAATGTATCATCCATTATGATTGGAATATGCTCTTCTAAAGATTTTTTCTTTATACTTTCTATACTCAATTATCTTTCTTCTCCTTCTGTTTCTTTTTCTTCTTCTTTTTCTTTATTTGTATCTCTAAAATATTTGTTTAATAAAATGTTTCTAATCGTTCTTTTTACTGCATCATTTTTTAACTCTTGATACATTTTTTCTAATCCTTTACCGTTTAATACTTTATCTATAGCTAAATATGGTGAAATTCCTTTTTCAATTTCCTTATCTACAAAGTTCTTTACTGGATTATAACACTTTCTAACCTTTTCCTCAAAGGCTCTTTGGTCAGAGTATTTATTAAGTGCCCAATCAACACTTCTTAATTTACGTAGATCATTAGTTGGCATAGTACATTCCTCCAATTAATTATTTTCTTGCAGCTCTTTCTCTATCTTTGTTGTTTAATATTTTCTTTCTTAATCTTATACTCTTTGGTGTTACTTCTACTAGTTCATCATCTTGTATAAATTCTATTGCTTTTTCTAAGCTCATTTGTATTGGTGGTACTAATCTTAATGCATCATCAGATCCAGAAGCTCTTGTATTTGTTAAGTGTTTTTCTTTACATACATTAACTGCCAAATCTTCTCCTCTTGAATTTAATCCAACTATCATTCCTTCATATACTTCTGTACCAGGCCCTATAAATAAATCTCCTTTATCTTGTGCATTATATAGTCCGTAAGTTATAGCTTTTCCAGCTTCAAATGCAACTATAGTTCCTCTTGTTCTTGCTACAACATCTCCTTTATATGGCTCATAACATTCAAATATATGGTTCATTGTTCCTTCGCCTTTTGTATCTGTTAAAAATTCTGTTCTATAACCAATTAATCCTCTTGCAGGTATTTTAAATTCTATTTTTGTATGTCCATCTTCAGCAGGTTCCATATTTACCATTTCTGCTTTTCTTCTTCCTAGTTTTTCTATAACATTTCCTATGCAGTCATCTGGAACATTTACTACAAGTCTTTCTATTGGTTCACATTTTTCTCCATTTATTTCTTTAAATATAACTTTTGGACGAGATACTAATAATTCAAAGCCTTCTCTTCTCATTGTTTCTATTAATACAGATAAATGTAATTCTCCACGTCCGGCAACTTCAAATGAGTCTGGTGAAGCTGTTTCTTTTACTCTTAAAGATACATTTCTTTCTAGTTCTTTAAATAATCTATCTCTTATATGTCTTGATGTTACAAATTCTCCCTCTCTACCTGCAAATGGTCCATTATTAACAGAGAATGTCATTGTAACTGTTGGCTCGTCTATATCTACAAAGTCTATTTTTTCTGGGTTGTTTATATCGCAAATTGTTTCTCCTATATTTATATCTGTTATACCAGAAATTTCTACTATATCTCCAGCTTTTGCTTCTGGAACTTCAACTTTCTTTAATCCCATATAAGTAGAAACTTTAACTACTTTTGCGTTTTCGTTTTTATCTTTTTTGCATACTACTACTGGCATTCCTTCTTTTATAATGCCACGTTCAACTCTTCCTACTGCAATTCTTCCAACATAATCATCATAATCTATATTTGATACTAGCATTTGCATTGGTCCATTTTCATCACATTTTGGTGGTTCTATTGTATTTACTATTGTTTCAAATACACATTTCATATTGTCTGATTCATCGTCTAAATTCATTTTAGCATACCCATCTCTTGCAGAAGCATATATTACAGGGAAATCTAATTGCTCATCATTTGCTCCCAATTCAATAAATAGTTCTAGAACTTCGTCTACTACTTTTAAAGGTCTTGCTCCTGGTCTATCTATTTTGTTTATTACAACAATTGGTTTTAAGTTTAAAGCTAGTGACTTTTTCAAAACTTCTCTTGTTTGTGGCATTGCTCCTTCAAATGCATCTACTAATAAAAGTACTCCATCTACCATTTTAAGAACACGTTCAACTTCTCCTCCAAAGTCAGCATGTCCAGGTGTATCTACTATATTTATTTTTATATCGTTATACATAACAGATGTATTTTTAGCGAGTATTGTAATTCCTCTTTCTTTTTCTAGGTCATTTGAATCCATTACTCTTTCTTGTACTTGTTCGTTTGCTCTAAAAGTTCCACTTTGTCTTAAAAGTGCATCTACTAATGTAGTTTTTCCATGGTCTACGTGTGCAATTATTGCTACATTTCTAATTTTATCATTACTCATTATAATTCCCCTTCTCTCATTATTTTACAACTAACAATTTATTATACATTATTTTTTAGCTAAAAGTCAATACATGTAAGGTGGTTCTAGTGAAAAATTTGATTTTTTTGTAGAAATATGATAAAATAATATTGCTATAAGCATTATTTGAGGGGGTTAAACTTTTAAATTTAAATATGCAGAAAGGAAATAATAACATGAAAAAGAAAAAGTTTATCCGAATTCTCTTTAGTTTGATTATGATTGGTACAATCGTAGCACTTTCAGTGTTTTTGTTTCAGACTAAGAGTAAGTTGAAAGTAGCCGAAAGCAAGATTGACTCTTTGTCCTTTGTTGAAGGCGAAGTAGTTGAAAATTCCTCTGGTGGAATCGTAACAGGTTCTCTCAAATCTTGGGTGTTTTATACTGATGATTCATTTATAAATGCTCCTAAGATGGGAAAATCTATAAGTTTAATCTTTTGTGAGCTCCATAAGGCTGATTTAATAACAGCTTTCTCGAATGATCTTTTTAAAGTTAAGTATTCAAAAAAAGTAATTGTTAAGTCTGGAACTGCAAGCGAGCAAACTTATTACATGGTAGGTGGATATTATATAGCCCCTGCTTCTGTTGAAAAAAGCTAACACCTTTTCCCCCTCAAACGGCCCCTGTTACGCAAGTAACACTAAGGGGCCAATTCTTTTTTCTATACAACAAAAAAGATATCCTCTTTCGAGGATACCTTTTTTGTTCAGTTAGCTAAGAAGCTCATCAATGCTTTTAAGCAGTTCTGTGTAGTGCATCTTCTGCAAGTAAGCAAATGAAAGATATGCTACTGCCTCATACTGGAATTTCAATCCGCCACCAGTAAAACCAATGTCTTCCAGCGTAAGATTGTTGTTTCCTGCATCTGCTCTGTACTGCTCCCACAAGTTTATGCGTTCTACCATTTCCTTGTTGCTAAGCATGTCAGCATAAGAATAACTGCGCGGCAAACCTTCATCATCAAACCACGTATAAACTCTGTCTTCCGGTCTTACCTCCGGTTTCCAATTCAGAAGCTCTGCTGCCTCTGGAAACTCTTCAACCAAGTAATACCACTTAGCAAAGGCTTCTTTTGCAAGAGCGAGCCAGTCTACCTGTTCATCACTTTTGCCATTCATAAAGCTCTTGACGAAGTTTGAAAAATCCCGAAGGGCCTTTTTCGTCGCTTCGTTGCGCTCTGCTTCTGCTGCTGCCATTTTTGCTTTCTTACTGAATTTTCCGAACATATTTGTTCCTCCTAAAAATTTTTTGTGTCTCTGTCTAGCCTAAGATGCAACCTCTGACACTAAGAGGAAGTATCTAATAAAGCATATTGGCTTTACTAATATCAGTATACCACATTATGTAAATTTTCGCAAATTTAGCTAGTTTTATATTCTCTCATCCCTTAATTTTACTATTGTTTTCATTAATTCTTCTGTTAGTTTATCCATTACCTCTTTGTTATTTACTTCATCTTTATATTTGCTATAGTAAATTGGTTTACCTATATTTACTTTTACTTTTCTAAATAGTTTAAAGTTGCCCTGTACTCCTACTGGTACAATTGGAACATTTGCTCTTATAGCAAGTTTTATTGCTCCATCCTTTGGTTTTACACCTTTTGCCATACCATTTCTAGTTCCTTCTGGGAATATCATTAATAATTCATTGTTTTTTAATATTTTTAAGGAAACTTTTATACTTTCCATAGATTTGTTGTTTGCTTTTACTGGATATATTCCATACAAATCTGCTAAGAATTTAAAAAACTTATTTCTAAAAAGTTCTTCTTTTGCAAGTGTTTTTATATGTCTTTTGTTCATTGAAATTATTAGTGTAGAGTCTAATGCATGGACATGGTTTGGACATACTATTGCAGCTGTATCCTTTGGCATGTTTTCTCTTCCTACTACTTTTGGCCTATATACAAGTATCATTAAGCCCTTATATATTTTTTTTATTAAAAGTCCTAAAAATTTTTTCATTGTGTTCTCCTTATTAGATAAATTACAATCTGCTGTTTTTGTTTTTAATTATTTCTATAATTTTTTCTACCACTTCTTCTATTGTTAGTTTTGTTGTGTCTATTACTATACTATCTTTTGCTTTTTTTAATGCTCCTATTTCTTTTGCTTTGTCATTTTCATCTCTTTTTCTTATATTTTCTATTACTTCTTCATAAGACATGTTTATATTTTTTCCTTGGTTTTCTTTATATCTTCTTTTTGCTCTTTCTTCTATTGAAGCATCTAAATATATTTTTACGTCAGCATTTGGAAATACATAAGTACAGATATCTCTTCCTTCCATAATTACATCTTTTCCTTCTGCTAGCTTTCTTTGTAGATTTACCATTTCAAATCTCACTTCTTTTATAGAAGATATTTGAGATACTATTTTTGTTACTTCTTTAGAACGAATTTCTTTTGTAACTTCTTTTCCATTTAAAAATATCTTATCTCCTTCTGGTAATGGTTTTATATCAATTGTTATTGTTTTCGCTATTTCTATTATCTTTTCTTTATCTTCCAATGTAACTCCTTGATTTATGCTCTCTAAAGCTACGCACCTGTATGTGCTTCCTGTATCTATATTAATTAGTCCTAATTTATTTGCTACTTGCTTTGTTACTGTTCCTTTTCCACTTCCTGCTGGTCCATCTATTCCTACTATAAAACTCATTTTATCATTCTCCCTTTATTTCTTCTGATACATGTATTCCTTTTGCTATTATATCAACATTTTCTACATTCATTGCCGTCAAATTTTCTATTTCTTTTTTACATTTTTTCTTGAATTCTTTTAATGTATTTACTATATTGAATCCATATTCTACTACTACCTCTATATATATAGATACCCCTTCATTCTCGCCTATTTTGTCTATTCTAACTCTACTTGCTTTATATAATCCTTCTGTTTTCATAACTAAATATTCTATTATTTGTCTAAATACAGTATCTGATATTACAAATTTACCTAAATAACTAAATGTTGGCCTAATTATTGATTTCTCTGATATGTATGGTTTTGCATCTTTTCCTTTTGATTTAAATATTTGAAGTGGATCTAATATAAAACCAGAAAAATCCTTTTTTATTTCAAATGTAGGTACTGGAATTACATGTTTTCCTTGTGTTTGCCTAATTCTTTTAGCTTCCTGCATTTCTTCTTCTGTTGCTACATCTGATATATATATTGTTTCTGTAAGTTCTGGTAACCCTAAATTTTCTCTTATTTTTTTTATCATATTATCAGAAGTTCCTAAAATTAATATGCTCTCTGGTCTATATTTTCTAAAAGCTTTTTTTATTTCATCTGCTTCATCTTGATTATTAAATAATGCTTTTTTTACTGTTTCTATTTTTGTTGCAGCCTTTTTAGCAGAAACTCCTGCAATAACCTCATTTTCTTTTATTAAAAGCCCATCATCTATAATGTAGCTTATTCCTCTTTCATTCGCTACCATCTGTGCTCTGTAACTCTTTCCTGTTCCAGAAGGCCCTACAAATGCATATGTTTTTATTTTACTTTCAATTAGTTTATCTATTATCATATAATTCACTCCATAAATTGAATTATATCATTTTAGATTTGTTTTGTCACTATTTAGTTGAACAAATTGGAATTTGTTTAGTTCCGGATGAATTCAGGACAGTCCCCAAAATCCCCAGGTTTGGTGATTTTAAGGGACAGTCCCTAGAATTCCCCCTCACACAAATTATCTGTATAAAACAAAAAAGAGGAGCTTGTGCTCCTCTTTTTCATTTTAATTGTTAGACAATTCATTTACTTTTACGCTTCTTGTGTGTTCAATTTTTGTCCATGTTGTGTCTGGTTTAATTAATGCTTTTATATTTATTAATATCCAAGAACCTAAGAATAATGGATAGCATAATATTCCTTTTAGCATTGGCTTAATTGGTCTTTTATCTAGCCACATTATTAGTATCGCTGTAAGTGGTGGTAAAAGGAATGTTGCTCCTATATATCTTGCATAATTCCATATTAATGCTGCTGTTGTCATTCCATTTCCAGCATATATTGCAAAGTTTACTACTAATAGCCCTAATGTTATTATAAGCATTGGCATTCCCATTAAATATAGGAATCCGTCAAAATTCATTAATGTTTTATGCTCTTTAACACCTTTTGCTAAATCTTTTAAATAATATTTAACACATTGAATATGTCCTACTGACCATCTCATTCTTTGTGTCCATGATTGTTTGTATTCTAATGGTTGTTCATCATATACTATTGCATCTGTTGCCCAACCTAATTTTCTGCCTTCTGCTATGTTTATTAAAGAAAACTCTATATCCTCTGTTAATGTTTTTGTATTCCATCCTTTTTCTTTAATTAAATCATATTTTACCATAAATCCTGTACCATTTAATAGTGGTGATAGTCCTAGGTTATATCTTGCTAAATGATAAAATCTGTGCATTGTCCAATAAAATAATGCATATCCTGCTGATACCCAAGAATCTGTTGGATTCTTTATATCTCTATATCCTTGAACCACTTCTTCACCTTGGCAAAGTTTTTTGTTCATAGCTGTAAAGAAATCTGGCATTACAACGTTATCTGCATCGAATACGCACATAGCATCATAATCTGCCCCTTGCTCATTCATTTTATTTAAAAACCATTGCATTGCATAGCCTTTTGTTTTCTTTTCGCTGTCAAATCTTTCATAAACTATTGCTCCTGCATCTCTTGCAATTTGAGCTGTATTGTCTGTACAGTTATCTGCTATAACATATATATCCAAAAGTTCTTTTGGATAATTTTGATTTTTTAAACTTTCTATCAAATTTCCTACTACTGCTGCTTCGTTGTGTGCTGGAACTAAAGCCATGAATTTATGATTTTTATTAACTAATAATGGTTTATCTTTTAATTTTACTAATGAACATGCACTAATTACTATATTATATAGCCAAAATATTGTTATAATCCAAACTAATGCTTGTTGCAATATATATAAATATTCCATTTTTACCCTCTCTTTGTTTTTATAGTTTTAAAAGATGGCCTAATTTTGATATCAAAGTTATACTCTGTACTATCATAATATTATTATGCCACCTTTTATATTATACTATTATTATAAAATTTTTGCAAGTTTTTAATAAAATCTTAATAAATTATTCTTCTGTTGATTCTTCCTCTATTCCTAATCCTTTTTTTGTTAAGCTAATTTTTCCTTGGTTGTCTATATCTAATACTTTTACTAAGAATTTGTCTCCTTCTTTTAGTACATCTTCTACTTTTTCTATTCTTTTTTCTGATATTTTAGAAATGTGAAGCAATCCTTCTTTTCCTCCACCTAGGTCCATAAATGCTCCAAATGGCATTATTTTTGTAACTGTTCCTTCATAAATTTCTCCAACTTCTATTTCTCTTACTATATCTTCAATCATTTTTTGTGCTTGTTTTGCTTTTTCTGAATCTTGTGTATAAATAAATACTTTTCCGTCTTCTTCTATGTCTATTTTTACACCTGTCTCATCAATTATTTTATTAATTGTTTCTCCACCTTTTCCAATTACATCTTTTATTTTGTCTGTTTTTATTGTCATAGTTGTAATTTTTGGTGCGTATTTTGATAATTCTTTTCTAGGTTCAGCTATTTGTGGTGCCATTATTTCATCCAATATATATTGTCTTGCTTTTTTTGTTCTTGCAAAAGCTTCTTCTATTATTTTGTATGTTAATCCATCAACTTTTATATCAACTTGAATTGCTGTTATTCCGTTTTTTGTTCCTCCAACTTTAAAGTCCATGTCTCCAAAGAAATCTTCTAATCCTTGGATATCTGTAAGCATTACATAATCATCTGGATCTTCTGGATTTGATACAAGTCCTGTTGAAATTCCTGCTACTGGGTTTTTAATTGGAACTCCTGCATCCATTAATGCAAGTGTGCTTCCGCAAATACTTGCTTGTGATGTAGAACCATTTGAAGATAATACTTCTGATACAACTCTTATTGTGTATGGGAATTCTTCTTCTGATGGTATTACTGGAACTAATGCTCTTTCTGCTAAAGCTCCGTGTCCTATTTCTCTTCTACCAGGTCCACGTGAAGGTCTAGCTTCTCCAACACTGTATGAAGGGAAATTATATTGATGAATGTATCTTTTTGTTTCTTCTTCATCTAATCCATCTAATATTTGTTCTTCGTTTTTCATTCCTAATGTTGCTACTGATAATACTTGTGTTTGTCCTCTTGTAAATAGTCCGCTTCCATGTACTCTTGGAAGTAAACCTACTTCGCATGAAAGTGGTCTTATTTCGTCTATTGCTCTTCCGTCTGGTCTTTTATGCTCTTCAAAAATCATTTTTCTTACTGATTTTTTCTCTAATTTATATAAACTATCAGCTATATCTTGTTTTACTTCTTCTGCTCTTTCTTCTCCATATTTTTCTATGAAGTAGTTTGTTACATCTTCTGATAATTTTTCCATGTTCTTATCACGAACTTCTTTTTCTAAAGCTTGTACATCATTATACATTCTTTCTTCGAAGTTTGCTTCTATTTCTTCGTATATATCATGGTCTACTTCAAAAGATTTGTATTCCATTTTAGGTTTTCCAATATCTGCTTTTATGTCTGAAATAAATTTACATACTTTTTTAATTTCTTCATGTCCTGTTTTTATTGCTTCCAGCATTTTGTCATCTGGTAATTCTTTTGCTCCAGCTTCTATCATTGCTATTTTTTCTATTGTTCCTGCAACTGTTAAGTCTAATTCTGTTTTTGCTCTTTCTTCTAGTGTTGGGTTTATAACAAATTTACCATCTACATAGCCTACTTTTACTGCTGCTGTTGGTCCTCCAAATGGTATATCTGATATAGAAAGTGCTGCTGATGTTCCTATCATTGCACAAACTTCTGGTGAGTTGTCTGGTTCTACTGATAATACTGTTGCAACTACTACAACGTCATTTCTAAAATCTTTTGGAAATAAAGGTCTTATTGGTCTATCTATTGCTCTAGATACCAATATTGCCTTATCTGCTGCCTTTCCTTCTCTTCTTGTAAATCCTCCTGGGATTTTTCCTACTGCATACATTTTCTCTTCATAGTCAACTGATAATGGAAAAAAGTCTATTCCATCTCTTGGTTCTTTTGATGCTGTAACGTTTACCATTACAACTGTTTCTCCATATCTTACTACTACATCTGCATTTGCTAAGCCTGCAAATTTTCCTGTTTCTATTGTTAGTGGCCTTCCTGCAAGTTCCATTGAATATGTTTTAAACATAATTCTTCCTCCTTTTAATTTGTTTAAATTTATATAAGAAGATAATTTTTCTATGAATGTAACCTCTAAAATATGTTTATTATTTAAACACATTTTACAAGCTACTCTTCATATATAATTATCTTTTCTTATCTTGTTTGATTTTGTTCGAGTCGCCGATGGCGACGACTCCCTACAATGTTTAATTTTAGCAATTAAGGGCGGAAAGTATCCATCCGCCCTTAAAATAAATTATTTTCTTAAATTTAATTGTTTAACTATTTCTCTGTATCTAGGTAAATCTTTTTTTGCTAAATAGTTAAGTAAATTTCTTCTTTTACCTATCATTTTGAAAAGACCTCTTCTTGAATGATTGTCTTTTTTGTGAACTTTTAAATGTTCTGTTAATTCATTAATTCTTTCTGTTAGAAGAGCTATTTGAACTTCTGATGATCCTGTATCGTTTTCATCTCTTTTGAAAGTATTAATAATTTCTTGTTTTCTTTCCTTTGTCATTGTTTTCCCTCCTATTTTACTTAATGTGCCTTAAACTGAACTTAAAGTCGGATATTCTTTTAGTTAAGTATAAGGTAAATGCTTTTTTACAAGCATATCTATTCTACTATATTTATAAAAGTTTTGCAAGAGTTTTTACAAATTCTTTTTTCACTTTTATATTTAGTCTCCTAATATGTATTCTTCGTTTTGAGTTTTTCTTACTTTTTTATTCTTTATCAAATATGTTTTTAGTGCATCTAGCATTTCTTCTGGATCCATGCCTAATTTTTCGCTAGTTTTTGCTATAGCTTCTTCTCTACTAAATCCATTGTCTATATAAATTTTTAATGCTTCGACACATAATTCTTCTGGCTGTTTCGTTTGTTTTTTCTCTTCATCTAATATTATGTCTTCTACCTGTTTTTGTACATCATTTTCTTCATCATGTTCAGCATATTTTCCTTTTAAGTTAAGAATAGGATCTCCTTTTTTTCCATCTTTGCTTGCTGCATCCTTATAAATAGAAATTGTTCTTTTTACTTTTTTTATTTCACAAATACATCTGATTTTTATACTCATAAATATTTGTCTTTTTATAATTCTTTCAGCCTTTTCAAAATCATCCCCATAATTTTTTTCTATATCTCCACGTTTTTCTAATATGTAAATAACAGTTTGCATAGCAAAATCTTCTACTTTTGTAGTAGTGTGATAATCTTTACATAAAATTTTACTAAATTTATGTGCGTATTTTAAAATTGCTTTTGCATGATTCTCTGCAAATTTTTTTGTACATTTTGTTTTTCCAAGCCATATCTTTCCTTTTTCATCTAAAAGTTCCTTATACTCACACAAATTTTTCCTTCTATTTTTACAGCACAAGTGTGCAATTAGTTCATCAACTTCTACATTGTATTTTTTTGCAACTTCTTCTAGCTCGTCTTTAGAATAGTATCTTGATTCTTTTAACTCATATTTTATTCTTTCTATTTCACTTTGTTTTTTTTGAATTCTAGCTCTATTTCTATTATATTTCATTGTAGTATAATTAGCATACCTTATTCCTAAAACTTTAGCAAACTCTTCTTCTGTTAACTTTTCTTTGTATGGTTCATACATTTCTAAAAACTGATAATAGTTTATTGGTTCTCCAGATATTAAATCTCTATCTATTTTTTCCTTTATTCTCTTAATTTCTTCTGGTTTTCTTTCTTTTAACACCTTTGCTCTTTTATTTTTGGTTTTTATACTGTAGTAACTATTATAAGTTATTCCAATTATTTCTGCAAATTCTATTTCTTTTACTAGTTCTCTATATGGATTATATAATCTTAGAAATTCTTTATAATCTACAGATTGTCCCGCTTCTATTTCTTTTAAAACTTCATCTTGTATACATTTTTTATCTTTTCCTATTATTTTTCCTTTTCCCGCCATAATTTTAGCTCTTGCTGTTTCTAAATTTTTTATTCTTTCATATCCGCCGTAACTCATTCCTAAAATTTGAGCAAATTCTATTTCTGAAATTCTACTTTTATATTCCTCATACAGTTCCAAGAACTCTTTATAATCTATATATTTACTGTATTCTATTTTCTTTTTCATTTCCAATTTAATAACATCTTGTTCAGCTTTTCCTCTATTGCTTAATACTCTGGCTCTTTTTCCTCTTTCATTTCTTATAGATTTGTATCTACGCTCACTAATCTCTAGCATTTCTGCGAAATGAATCTCGCTCATAACTGCTTCATATGGCTGGTATATTTCTAAGAATTTATCATAATCAATAGATTCACTAATTTTTATTAAATTACTTTTTAATAACTCTTCAATTATTTCTTCCATATAGTTTTAGAATCTCCTAACTTTTTAATTTTAACATACTTTACATAATTAATCAATACATCCGTTTTTCCTCCACAAAAGAATAGAAAAAGAAGTACTAAAATATATTTTAGTACTTCTTTTATAACTTGTTATTTTATTCTGTTACTGCTGTGTTAGTAGTTATTTGGTTCTTGTTTGTTTTAGGTTCATTTTTTTCTATTTCTGCCTCTTTTTTCTCATCTTGTTCTACTAATGTTTGTAATTGTTCTATTAACTGTTGAAGTTTTGACATATCTTTTCCTATCATTTCCCAGTTGTTACTTTTATTTGATTCCTCTAGGTTTTTGTTTGCATTTATTATTTGTTTAATAAGCTCATCTTTATTCTCTGCTTCCACTTCTATACTTATTGCTTCTTGTGATAGTAAATTTGTAATGGCCTCTTCTATGTTATTTCCTATTGCAACTTTATTTCCTGATGCAACTACAACTTTCTTTAGTTGTGGAACTTGTGATTTATCATTTAGCATTATTTGGTATATAGGTTCAACATATAGAAGTGTATTATTTATTGGAACTATTATAATATTTTTTTGTATTTTTGTTCCAGTTACATTTAATGAGTTTAATTCATTTAATATTTTTTCATCTTGTTCTACTAGTGAGTCTAGTTGAATTGTTCCAAGTATTGAACTTCCTGTTTTAAATTTATATAATGTTAATTTTTTGTTGTTTTGGCTATCGCATGTTGCCACTAAGTATGATGTTATATTTTGTTTTTCTTCTATTGTGTATGGTAGTACTAATCCTAGTTGTGCTGAATTATTATTTGTTAGTTTAACCATTGTGTAATATGGTTCTATATCTGTTCCTGTTGCAGCACTAGTTGTTCTGCTAGTATTTTCTTTTGCTACATCCCATACGTCATCTGCTCTATATAATACTTCTGGTTGAACATTATGATATCTTTCTAATATTTTGGCTTGAATATTGTAAAGATATTTTGGATATACCATATGTTTTGAAATATCTTGTGGTATTTCTTCTCCATCTTTAAATAGTTCAGGATAAATATTGCTATATGCAATTGCTATCGGGTCAGATTTATCTGTTATATAAAAATCTGTTGTTCCATCATAAGCATCTATTATTACTTTTACAGAATTTCTAATATAATTTATTTTTTCTTTAAGTCCTCCATATTCTATAATTGTTTCTTGAGAATATGGATAATCATTTGATGTAGTATATGCATCTAATACCCATACCAGTTTGCCTTCATCTGTTACTACCATATATGGTTCTTCATCATATTTTAAATATGGCATTATTGTTTTTGCTCTTGTTATTATATTTCTTGTTGTTATTATTCTGCTTTCTTTTGTTACATTTCCTGAAAAAGCTATTCCAAGATTTTTTTCCTTTACTCCTAGTATAATTCTATCTAAAAATCCTAGTTTTAATCCTGCTTTTCCTTCATATGTGTTTGTATTACTTGTTGTACTTGTTAGTGGATAATCATATTCTTGTTTATTCTTAGCATTTGTTACTATTGGCTCATTTGTTTGTAAACCAAAGTATATTCTAGGTTGTGTTATTTTTACTTTGTTATCTTCTCCTTTAAAATCACTTTGAATATATTCTAAGTTTCCGTTTTCATCCACTGAATTTGCAGAAGAAATAATTGCTCCATATCCGTGTGTATATTCATATGTTTTATTATTATACGTTCTAGTATCATTGCTTACAATTTCTCTTGGGCTAATATATACTAGTTTTTCTTTTCCATCTATATTATATATTTCTGGTTTTGTTGTAGTATAAGAATAGTAACCAGAGTTTGTTTGATATTGTTCTAGATTCTCTAATACATTATCTTCATTTAGTATATTTACATTGTTAATAACTTCTTGGTTTTTATTTACTTCATCTTTTGTTATTGTTCCGCTATTTTCTATTTCTATCTCATCTACATTTATACCATATGCACTTTTTGTAAATTCAATATTTTTTTCTATATATTTCTTTTCTTTATCTAGTTCATTGCTGTTTACATAAATTAGGTCAAATCCTAGCATTACTACAAATAAAATTACTAAGTATCCTGGTATTATACAAATCCATGTCATTATTCTTTTAAAGTTTTCTTTTTTGAAATTTATCATTGCCATTATTGCTGCTAAAAGTATTATACAAGCAAAAATTCTATAACCCCATGTTTTTATTGTTGCTTCTATTAATCCAGCTCCATAAAGGTTTGTCCCATCTGATAATGTTAAAAACTTGCTATTTACTATATCTTGTACTTTTACTAGTGTAATTGATGCAAGTCCAAGCACTACTAATATTACGTTTACTCCTAATTGTTTTATAAATGTATTCTTTTTTAGTGTTGCTCTATCAATACCTTTTTCGAAATATTTGTTAAATACTATTATATAATAAACGGCTATATATATTGAATAAATAGCAAGAAGTGCTATAAAGTAAATTATTATTGTTTCTATAAATGGTTTTTGGAACATATAATAACCAACGTCCATATTAAATATTGGATCATATACTCCAAACCAAGCCGTATTAAATGCAAGCATAACTTTTTCTGTAATAAAATTAGATGAAATTAAGCTTATTATTACACTTAAAATTAAACTTATTGATTTGTTTGGAAGTTTTGGCATTTCTTTTTTATCATCATCAAAGAATTTTTTTAATCCTCTTTTTATAAATCTTGTGGTGATATATGTTGCAATATATAATATTACAAAGTTTACTAATGCTACTCCAACTTTGTATTTTATATTTTGTTTAAATACTTCTACATATTGCTCTCCAATCTCTAAAGCTTGTAAGTATTCTCCTCTTACCGTTACTGCAATATAGATTGCTAATAATATTAAAAATACTATTACTAATATTACTCTTTTTTTGTTTTTTGTTTTTCCCATGATTTGCCTCCTTAATTTTATATTATTGCATTTACAAATTCTTCGGAATTAAATATTTCCATATCATCTATTTGTTCTCCAACACCTATAAATTTTACTGGTATCTTGTTTTCTGCAACTATTCCTATTACAACTCCGCCTTTTGCTGTTCCATCTAATTTTGTAAGAACTAACCCTGTTATATCTACTGTCTCTTTAAATGCTTTTACTTGTGATATTGCATTTTGTCCTGTTGTTGCATCTAAAACTAACAATACTTCTTTTTTGGCATCAGGTAATTCCTTATCTATTACTTTTTTTATTTTTAATAGCTCGTCCATTAAGTATTTCTTGTTATGAAGTCTTCCTGCTGTATCGCAAATTAAAACATCTGCATTGTCCTTTTTTAGTTCTTGTATTGCTTCGAATACTACAGAAGCAGGGTCTGTTCCTTCATCTCTTTTTACTATTTTAGAACCGCTTCTTTTGGCCCATATTTCCACTTGTTCAACTGCTGCTGCTCTAAATGTATCTGCTGCTGCTATAATTACACTTTTGCCCTCTTTTTTAATTCTATTTGCCATTTTTCCAATAAATGTTGTTTTCCCTACACCATTTACTCCTACTACTAGAATAACAGTAGGTTTTTTAGATAAGTCAAGTCCGTTTTCTTCTTCGTCTAGAATCTTTTTCATTTCTTCCCTTAATGCATTCTTTACGTCTTCTTCACTTTCTATTTTTTCTTTTTTTATTCTGTTTCTTAATCTTCCTATTATTTCTACAGATGTATCTACACCAATATCTGACATTATAAGTATTTCTTCTAGTTCTTCTAGTAACTCTTCATCTACTTTTCTAAAATTACTAAATACACTGTTTATTTTATCTCCAAATGAATTTCTTGTTTTTCCAAGTCCATTCTTTAATTTATCAAAAAATCCCATAATTTAAGCTCCTCTTCTCCTTTGTTAATTTTTCGCTAAATAGTATATCACACTTTTATAATCTTTGCAAAATTTTAGTTAGGAAGTTTATTATAACATCAAAAGCTATATAGTTCTTACTATATAGCTTTCATGTTCTATTCAATTATTATTCTATTATCTTTTATTTTATTCTTTATTTCTTCTGCTCTGTATGAATGTATTCTATATTCGTTTTTGTTATTAAATTTTATTATTACTGCTTTTGTATATTCCAAGTCAGAATATTCTTCTATGATAAGACTTGCTTTGCATTGTTTTAAAGTCTCAAATGTTGTCATAAATCCTATTCCACTACCGCCTGCTGATTTATGGGTTGTTATTCTCTTTAAGCCAAGGTTGGATAATGTTTCTATTTCAAATTCTATTCCTGTATCATAAAACTTTATTTGATAATTATTGTCTTCTTTATCTAAAACAACTTTAATTTTTCTTTTTTTATTATCACTACAATTTATTGCAATAATTGCATCTCTTATATGATCTGCAATCATTGTTTCTAACTTGCTTTGTGGAATTTTTGTTTCCAAGATTTCACTAACATCAAAATCTAGATTTAGTTCGAAGTCTATTTTGTCCTTTTCTGATTCTTGCTTCATATATTCTAACAAATTATCTATGCTAAAAATATTTGTTTTTGGAAGTTTAGTTTCTTTTATTACTGATGCTACTTCTTCTTTATATTCTTTTGATAATTTCTTTATTGAAGATAATATATCTCCATACTCCTCTGCAAATTCTTCATTTGCTTGAAGCTTTGTACCTAACTTTGTTACTGCTTTTTCCATTGCTGAAATTCTATGACTGTATTTATGATTTATTTGTAAAACATCTGCTAATTCTGTTTGTAAATTTTTTATTTTCTCATCTTGCTGTTTAATTTGTTCTTGCTGAATTTCAACTGTTCTTTCTTTCATCTTTTCTTTATAGTATTTTGTGATACTTTTCTTGATCCAATATATCATTAGAATTCCTCCAAGAATTAAAATTGCTATCAAAATTTTAGAAGTTGTTCTACTATATATACTTAACACAAGGCTTATTGCTATTATTATAGAACTAACTAAAATACCTATTTTACTTGTATTCTCTTTATTCATTGTCTCTTTTCCTTGTAAAAATGAAAATCCGTATTTAAATCTTTCTATTTTAAAGAATAAATATATTAATAAAAATTGAATAATTCCTATTATTAGGTACTCAATAGTAGTTTCACTCGTAAGTTCTCCTTCCGCTATTTTATATATCACAAATGTTATAACTGTAGCTATAAGCATACTTATCAATGAAATTGCTATCGAAATTGCTGTTAGTGCAACTCCCTTTAAAAAATTGTTGTTAGTTATAGCTGAAAAATTTACGCTAAACGCTATGTAGTAAATTAGATATACAAATGGTTTTTCAATATGACATTTAATTACTATATAAAAACTAGACATTATTAAGTTAAACAGTATTAAGGCAACTATGCATTTTAAATCGTTTTTATTTTTATTTAGAATTCTAAAATATGCATAAATGATACACATATTTAAAAGAAATATCTTTGTAAATGGTATATACCAAGGAACTAACATTTTTTATTCTCTTTTCATTTAATATCAAATATACTACATATTATAATTTAATTTTCCTATATATTCAACTCTGTATTTTATTAACTGCTATAAGCAAAAAGATTACCACTGTTTTCTCAACCTTGGTAATCTTTTTGTTTTATGTTTCTGGCTTTTTACATTCCAAATATTTTTCTAATATAGTCAATAAGTTCATCTAACATGCTCACATCCCCCTTTCTATTAACATATTTTTTGTTTTTGGCTTCTATTTTGTTTCTATAGTTCTATGTTAATAAGAAAGGTCGCATACGCTTTCACTATTGAATTTTATATGTAACCTTTCTTTACTGTACAATGAAAAATGTTGTGCCTAGGGGCACAGGTAAAAGTCGATTTTCTTGTACAATAAAAAAATACTACTAAACTTTATAATTTTTAGTAGTATTTTGGCTTAGAATATTTGATTAAATTTGAGTTATATTGATTTCTTGATTTTTTCAACATAGTAGTAAATTAATTCTGTTGGAGTTGGAACTCCTGTGTTATAATTTACCGCTGCTGTATAATATTTTTGTAAATCTTCTATTGAAGATTTTCTCCACGCATGTTCAATTGCTGTTTGAATTGAACGTCCTATTGTACTATTTCCTTTCTTATATACTTTTGCTAAATGTAAAAATACATTTTCTTTGTCTTTATCATTTTCTATTATATAAATAATTGCATCATGTATATACTTTCTTCCTATTAGGTGTGAACTAATTCCTATCAAATTTAGCTCTCTATTAATTCTATCTGAAAGTTTATCTCTAAACTCACTTTCAGTTTCTGTGCTTATATTTTTGTTTAACTTTTCTGTTCTGTTTATTTTGCAAAGTAACAGAATATTTTCTATTATCAGTTTTGGCGAATAGTCATCTTTTAGTTTGTGAAATATTAAATCTGCTCCATTGCTATGTGCATAAGCATATACCGTTTTCGAAGATATATTTGTTGTTATAACTATTACTGGTTTTATGTCTAAATCTAGTTCTTTTATCTGTTCTAAGACTTGAAGTCCAGAGCCTTCACCGTTGTTTAACTCTATATCTAGTATAATTGCATCTGGTACATAAGTTTTTATATCTTTAATTGCCTCCTTTGATGAATTTGCTATTTTTATTAATTTAACATCATCTCTTGTATCTGCATATTCCTTAATAATTTTACAGTCTTGTATGTCGTCTTCAACCAAAAGTATGTTTATTATTCCGTTTTTGCTCATAATGATACACCTCTTTGTCCTTCAAGAAAAATATACCACACGTTACTCATTTTTTCTACTTGTTACTCAAATTTAATTGTCGTTTCGTATTTTTATTACTTCAGCAGTTATATTATTTGATATATTTTTTTGTCAGCAACTCAAAAAAAGCTCTAATGCTATGTGTTACAAGTAGTTTGAATTTTTGCAACATTTTTATTTGCTTGTTATTTATTTCTATGCTAAAATAGTTTGTGCAAGGAGGATACTATGAGATTTTTAGTTCAAAGAGTTTCAGAAGCCAATGTTATGGTTGATAACAACATTACTGGTAAAATAGGAAAAGGTTATTTAGTTTTAATTGGAATTACTCACACAGATACTACTGATGATGCTGATTATTTAATTAACAAATTATTAAATTTAAGAGTTTTTTGTGATGAAAATGATAAAATGAATTTAAATATTAATCAAGTTAATGGTGAACTTTTACTTGTTTCACAATTCACTTTATATGCTAATACTTCTCATGGAAACAGGCCTGATTTTCTAGAAGCAGCTAAGCCAGCTTATGCAGAAGAATTGTATGAGTATATTATTAAAGAATGCAAAAATAGAAATATAAATGTACAGACAGGTATTTTTGGTGCTGATATGAAAGTGCATTTATTGAATGATGGACCTGTTACTATAATGTTAGAAAAATAGTTTTAAAGAGAAGAATCCTTTTATAGAATTCTTCTCTTTTTTGATTTGTTTTCTAATCCTCTCTTAGTGTATACTGACTAACATCTGGTTCTACAAATATTTGATCATCTACATTGCCAAATTCATATTCTCTAGTTGCTGTTGTATCATCTATAATTGTTTTTATTACTAATCCAGTTTCTTTTTCTATATAGTATTCTGTATTATTTGTTCCGTATAACAAATATGGGCTTAGATAATTCTTTATAACATAGCAATTTTTTTCTTCAATTTTAGCAGTTTTTATTCTTGCTGGAATACTATATAAAAATGTTTGCCATAAATTATCTGTTTGGAAAACGTCAATAATCTGGGCTCCCACCATTGAACTTGCACTATTTAGTTTAACTGTTTTAGAATCTTTAGTTTCGGTAAATGTGTCTATTCTTGTTCCACTATCATACATTGATAATTTAGTAATTTCACCGATTATTGTCTTTTCTTTCGATAATTATAAGTTGTTTTTTGTCTTTTGTATAATAATTAGTAGTAATTGTTTGTTTATGTTCTTCATTAAATGAAACTATTTTCATATGATAATTATTGCTATTAATATAATTTGATAGTTTTTTTTGCGTGTTAGATATAATTATCATGTTTCTAACTGTATGAATTAAAATTATGATAATTATTGCAAGTAAGATGATTCCCAGTTTTTTAAATATTTTTTTCTTATTCATAAAAAGCACCTCATTTCTTTGGTGTAGCCTAGCTATCATAAGCTTTTTTGCTTTTAGACCTATGGCTTTGCGTCATAAACTTTCGCTTATTTTGCCTTTTTACTAATATACTATAATTATACCATATTTTTCTAGTTAAAGCAAAAAAGACCAGTTAACTGGTCTTTTGCTACTTACATTTCACATTTCAAATTTTGCTTTTTCTTGCAAAGCTTTCCATGCTTCCTTACACCTTTTTGGATATGCGCTTTTCCCAGAAAGGGGAAAATATATTCCTCTAGGTTGAAATCCTGCATCTTTTAGTAACTTAACAGCCTTTTGAGTATGTGGAGTAATAAATATTTCTCCATTCGTAACATAGAGTATTGTTACTCCTCTTGCCACATAAAATCCTTCAAGATTATATATATCCGGAATATTAATGGCTTCTTCTTTGTTGAGATGTAGTGGTAAAACAACAACATCTCCATTTTCAACTTTGAGTCTTTTCTCTTCTGGTATCGGGTTATCCTCAATTGTAATTTTGCAAGCCATTTTTTATCCTCCTCAAAATTATTTGTTGCAATTTGTATACTGCGATTGCCAACTTGGATTTGTTTAAAAATGGTTACTCTTTATTTTAGCACATTTTATATATTTTTGTCAAAACGCTGGATATATTTTTATTTTGGAGCTTCTAGGCAGAATCGAACTGCCGACCTACGGGTTACGAATCCGTTGCTCTACCAACTGAGCTATAGAAGCATATACTATATTTTAACATATTTTTGTATAAAAACAATAGGGAAAAAACTTTTTGTTGCTTTACATAATATTGAGTGGTATAATACTATTACATATAGTTAAGCTTTGCTTAACAAAATACTATAAAGGAGGCTCGTTTTAACCCACTTGGATAAGTGACATATTTTATTCTATCAATTTTATTGGAGGAAAAAAATATGTTAAATAGGAATTTTAAACCTGCTTTTGTTGTGGTCTTTGTATTGCTTGTCGTTCTTGTTTTCTTTATACTCTATAACAGCTGGAAAAATGATTTAAAAGAAAACATTAATTTTGAAAGTATCAAGTCTCTGCAAATAAGTCAAGAAGATAGTTTAAAAGATAACATTGTAAATGCAAATAATGTTATTTCATCTATTAAATCAGATACTAAAATTGTTTTATGTACAGTGGATGGAAAATATTATTTGTCACATGACAAAACAAAGAAAAGCAATGCTATATTTGAATGGTTTATGACTTCTCGAATTGATTTGGTTTGTGACTATTCAATATGTTTTGCAATTGACACATCAAGTTTAAATTTTTCTGTTCAGGATGGAACTGTTTGGGTCTACTTTAGTGAAGATGATATATATATCAATTCACTAACCGTTCACAACTCTGTATCTGATGAGATTACAGCTCTATTTGGAAGTAAATACTCCTCTTCTGAAGTTCTCGCTTTGGAACAAATTATAAAAGAAAATATTCAAAGTGATGCTATGATGAAAAGAGAGAATATTATTTTAGCAAAAGCTAATTTAATAGTTTATTTATCAGATTTAGCAGAATCGTTCAATGCAGAAATAGTAATTTGTGAACAATAATTTTAGAGGGTGCACAATAGCTGCACCCTCTTTCTTTTTTCTTTATATTTATTTAAAAATGTCTTCCACCTTTTGGTCTGTCCTCTTTGTTTTGGTCTTCTTCTATTTTTTTGCTGTTTGTTTCTATTTCTTTTTTCCTGTCTTTGTAAATATCTTCTATATTGTTTGGTTCTTCATTTACTGTTATGTTTTCTACTTCTGATGTTGCTTTTATTTCATTGTTATTTAAATTATTAAGTTTTCCTATTTTTCCTAATAAATCTTGATATTTTTTATAGTCTACTATTATATAGATTGATAGCCCTATTAATGCAACTATACAGAACATTAAGGCTCCAAAAACTGCTTTTTCTTGATTATTTGCATACCAAGTAGAAACTCCACCAAATATTCCTTTGAACCAATTTGATATTTTTCCTATTATTGTTGGTTCTGCATTTTTGTTAAATTTTATTGTATATGTTTTTGTTTCTTCTTGTTCTGTTGGTTCTGCTCCTTCTTCTTGGGGTTCCATAGTAATTTTATTTTTAACTGTTATTGTTATTACATTCTCGCCCTCTTTTAGTGAATCTGCCCCACTTATTTCTATTGTTGCTCCTTCTATATTAGCTAATGCTTCTATATCTAGACTTTTTACCCAATATTCTAGAGTTTCTATTGAGTATTCATATATATTAGATATAAACTCTGGTGTTAGTGGTACTTCTACCAGTTCTCCATTTTGATTTGTATATTTTATAATTAGCTTTTCTAATGCAAGTTCTTTTCTTTGTCTTGTAGCTTTTATTACATAATCAGTTTTTGTTGTTCCGTCTTCTGCTGTTACTGATATTGTAATTATATTTTCTCCTTCTTTTAGCTCTTCATATTCTGTTACTGAGACTGTTGCTTTTGAATCTGTTGGAGTTGCTGTTATATTTAATTTTGTTACTTCATTTGGTACTGTAATTGCATATTCTTTTACATCTTTATTAAATTCTGGTGTAATTGCTCCTTCTGCTATGCTCAAACTACTTAATGTGCTATCTGTTGATTTTTTTTCTTCTTTTGTTTCTGTTGGCTTTGTTGAGTTATTAGTATTTGGTTTTCTTGTCGTGTTTCCACCATTTGATGAACCACCGTTTGAATTTCCTCCTGTGCTTGGTTTAGGTGTTTCTGGTTCCGTTACGTTTATAGATCTTGAAGTTACTATTCCAGAAACGTACTGTCCATTTAAAACTGCATTTGAAGAACTAGAAATAGCAACATTTATTGTACCTGTAGTTGTAGGTGTAACAGTTATGCTTTTTGAGAAAGTTCTAGGATCTCCTGTCATTGATCCATCTACAATTCTAATTGTCCCGCTTGTTCCTGCCCCTGATATTGTTGCTGTCAAGTCAACAGTATTTACATTTGGAACACTAACTGTTATTTTTACACTTTGGCCTTTTTTAGGTGACGTTGGTGATACACTAATAGTAGTCGCTAATGATTTTTTTGATAGTATAATGATGCTTATAAAAATTAATAGTATTGATATTTTTTTCAATGTTTTCATTTAACTTTCTCCTTTAATTGTTTTTCAATATTATTTGTATTATATTATACATATCCATTGAGTCTATCTTATTGTCGTGATTAGTGTCTATAGCTTTAAAGAACTCATTTTGAATAGTAATTTTATTAAGCATATGTTGTATAATATTATACATATCCATAGAATTGATTTTTCCATCTCCATCGCAATCGCCAAGTTTTACTATTGTATATTTCTCTACTCCGTCAATTTTTACTTTTGCCCCTGTTCCAACTAATGTATCTCCTGTTATTTCATTGCCGTTTTTGTCTACAATTACTGCATTACTGTATTTTTTCTTTATTGTATTAGCTGTTGTTCCTGGTTCTGATGTAATTATATTGTTTTCGTCTGGTTCTGCTATATTATCATTTTTATTTGAGCCTATTACAACTAAATATGTTTTAGATCCGTCACTTGCTTCTCTTGCCATGTATCCTGTACCTCTTGGAGTTGAAACTTTATCCCAATAATATCCTCCAACTTTTGATGTAGCTCTTTCAGTTATTAATACTTGTGTTCCTTCGCTTATTATTGCAATGCTATTTCCATTTGGTGCATCTTTAAGTTTTAATCCTCCATTTGCATTGATATATGCCAATTCACCTGTTTCATCACCACTTATTGATGGACTTTTACATGCTGTAGATGGCATACCTGTATATAGCGGAATTACAAATGTAAAACTGCTCTCTAATAATCCCGCATCTTTATAATATCCTTTTAATATTGATCCTATACTTTGTGCATCAAATAGATTTTGTGCATATTGATTTACATAGTATGGTTTATATGTAACATTAAATTTTTGATAGTATAGTGTATCTTGTCCTCTCTTAATATATCTTTTTACTAATCCAATTCCACCCATTATTGATTTTTTAGGTGTATCCCATCCTTGCGATTTTGCATAAGCTAGTCCATTTAATATTACTGCTTCTTCACCTTTTCCAGATGCTCCAACATTAAACAAATTGTAGTAACCAACATATTGTCCTTTGTATCCTTGGCCTGAGCATAATGCTGAAGCCCCGCTTCCTTGCTCTTGCAAGATTTTTCCTACTATATAAAATGGATTTATATTATATTCTGGATCATTTGCTACTTCGTATATTGCATCTATAATTGATTGATTATTTAAATATGATATTTTACTTGCCATTTGTGCAACCTGGCCTTTTGTTATACTGCTGTCATTTGATAATTGTAAATATTGAAATAAATTTGCATCATTTAAAGAATTTCTTGGATCCATTACATGTTCTATAGCTTGTCTTGAAGCACAATACCATCTTCCTGTATCTTGTTCTTCTCTTCCACATATTGAACATATCCATGCATTTGAATAACTATTTGGTACAACATTTTTTATTGAGTCTGCATGATTTTGATATTCGCTATTTATTGTTGCTTCCCAACTTAATCCTGTTTCATATAATTTAAAAGTCCAATTTGGATGTGAAGCTACAAGTGCTTGCACTAGTGTTACATATCCTGGGTATTTTTGTTCAAAATCTGATGGTAAATTGTTTGAATTTTTGGTATATGTATATGTTGCTCCATAAGATATGTTTAGAGTTTGTGGTACAAAACCAGCTGTTATATATATTAAAACAAAAAGAATTAAAACACATAAGATTTTTGTATTCAATTTATGAATTAAATTACGCTTTTGCATTCATCTCTCCTCTTTCGTATATTCTAAAATTTATACATTTAAAGTATATCGTATTAAGAAATTCAAGTCAAGGAATTTAAGGAAAAATAAACTGGTATTTTGTGGCTTTTTGGTATATTTTAGGTACATAAGTTCACGCATATATTATTGTTTTACATAAAATAAGAGTCATCCTAAAAATAGAATGGCTCTTATTTTAATTAAGTACTAGTTACAGCATCCTCTGTTTCCGCAACCACAGTTTGTGAATAATAATAAGAAGATTATTATAAAGAATAAGATTGAGCAGTCATCTCCTCCACATCCACCAAACATTCCATTGTTACATCCACATCCACAATTTCTTTCATCTGGCATGTTACTTTACCTCCTTGTTTTATGTTATATCGTATAATATGCAGATTAAAGATTTTGTGTTACATTTTAATTTACTCTGTTTCTATTTTTATTTCTATGCTTCCTTTTTCTTCCATGTTGTCCATATTAGTTGCCTTTATTAAGCCTTCTGACAATGTATATAAATTATTATCTATATATATTATTCTTTCTACTTCTTTTGTATAATCATAATCATTATATCCTTCCGTTATTTGCATATGTGCAATTTTTCCTTTCAAATTAAAGCCATTTTCTAAGTCTAATCCATATACTATTGCACCTTGGAATTTTAAGTTTGAATGATAGTTTTCTCCTTCTGATATTGAAATTGGGAATGCTATTATATTTTTTTCTTTTGAAAATAGCAGTGCCTTGTGATTATATAATAGCTCTGAATATGTTCCTCTCTCTCCTATATCCATTGAATACATTTCTTTTGGAGATGTTGGATTTGTTACGTCAAATAAAGCCATTTTCATTCCTATTGTTACAACGTTTCCGTCCTCTTTGGTTTCGGTATTTTCTCCAAATCCTATTATGTGATTTTCATCATATGGATGCAAGTAAGTGCTATATCCTGGTATTTTTAGTTCTCCTAATAATATTGGATTTGTAGGCTCTGATAAGTCTATTACAAATAATGGATCTGTTTGGACAAAAGTAACCATATATGCTTTATTATCTAAAAATCTTACAGAATATATTTTTTCTCCTTTTGCTAAATTTTCTAAACTTCCAATCATTTTTAGGTTTTCATTTAATATATATAAGTTGTTTGTTCTATTTTCTTCTTTTAAATTTGTACTATTAGTTGTTGCTATTCTGAAATTTCCGTCTTTTTCATCCATAGAAAATTGATTTAATACTTCACCTGGGACAGAGCCTGTACTAGTATATTCTAGTTTTGAGTTTTCCAATTTAAATTTATATATATATGTGTTTATATCATAGTTATCATAATATCCATATAATTTTTCATCTTTATATTCATATTTTACTTTTGCAACATATAAGTTGTTTTGGCTTGCATATACTTCTGTTCCTGCTCCTAAGTATGTTTCTATATTTGCAGGTTCATTATTATTAATATTAAATCCTGCAACATTTAAAAATGTATTATCTCCACTTTCTGGAAAATATGAAATATCTGAATATTCTATACATTTTGTTTCTTTAGAGATTGCTGTGTCTAAATATTTTGGTTTATAATCATTTTCGTTCAATTCTTCTTTGTTTTTTTCAAGCAATTCTGAATATATATATTTGTTTGACAACACATATACGTTTTCTCCAACCATTCTCGAAGATAAATAACTACCTTCTATTTGTATTTCTCTCTCCATTACAGGTTTGTTTTTATCCTCTATGTTATATACTTTTATATTTGTGTATTCATCCGAAGGATATATCATATCATCCATAACTGAGTTTTCATTTATTTGGCCATTATACTCGTATTTTTGTTCTACAATTATTAACCTGTTTCCATTAATAAAAATTTCTTTTGGTTCTATTTGTTCTTCTTCATATTTGATTTCTGAAGCTATTTTCATATTGGTTGCCTCTACTGCATTTACAATAACTAGTTTTTTTCCTGTTATGTAATAAATGTATTTACCATCTGTTTTTACTATATCTGCTTCCTCTACTCCTTCAACTTGATTGTTTGTTTTTGAATAATCATTGTTTTCTCTAAGCGTGCTATTTACTGAATCTTCTAGTAAGCTTATATTCTTTTGAGAGTCTTTATTTTCACTGTTTTGTTTTCTGACTATATTGTATAAATTCTCAAAACTCTCAACTTTAGGTAATCCATTTTCTTCTTTAACTTGCTTTATTGGGTCTGCTGTATTTTTATTATGGTTTATTGGGACTGCTATTGAAATTGCTATTATAAATACTATTGTTGCTAAAGCTAAACTATATATTAGATTTGGTTTCTTCTTTTTCTTTTTGACATCTTTCATTTTTTGTAATGTATTATTTTTTAAGTTTTCATCTGCATTTATTTCGTTAATTGCTTCTATATAATCTTTTTTACTCATTTTCTAGCCCTCCCTCTAAATCCTGCTTTAATTTTTGTCTTGCTCGTGCAAGTCTTGATTTTACTGTATTTTCGTTTACTCTAATAATCTTGCTAATTTGATTTATTTTATAATCTTCATAGTAATATAAATAGATTATTGTTCTATATTTTAGTGGTAATTTTTGAACTGCATAATATATGTCGTGTCTTTCTTTTGTTTCGAATATTATATCTTCTTTTAGCTCAGATGTATTTTTTAAAAAGCCTGATTGTAGCAAGTTTTTGCTACAATTTATTGTAACTCTAATAAGCCATGCTTTTTCATGCTCTTCGCTTTCAAATTTTGGCATCTTTTTTGCTAATTTTAAAAAAACTTCTTGATAAATATCTTCACTGTTTTCTTTTGAATTTGTCCTTGTTAAAGCTAATCTATATACCATATTAGAATATTTATTTATAACATTTTCTAAATATTGTTCTTGGTTTGTATATTCCATTTATATCACCTTTATAAATAATACCATATAATTGCAAAAAAAGTTGCATATTTTTTACTTTTTTATAAAATTTTTCTATTACATGAACAAAGCGACTTTAGTCGCCCTTTGTTCTCGCCGATTTGAGTTTCCGAATGTAATGAGAAAATCTCAAAGGCAATAGCGATTATAGCATTTTTTATATACTAGGAAATGAGAAATTTCCTAGTATATAAAAAAGACTCTACTTTTATAGAGTCTTTAAAGTTTATTTTTCTATGCATTTACTGTTTCTTTTTTTGCAGATTTTTTTGCAGATTTTTTTGTAGCTTTCTTTTCTTTTTTTGGCTTGTCTTCTTCTGATTTTTCTGTTGGTAAGCAAAGATTTAATATTATACCAACTATAGCTGCTAAGCTCATTCCTGATATTGTTACTGCTAAGTCTCCACTCACTATTGATATTGTTGCTCCACCTAATCCTAAAACTAGCATTGCAGATGCAACTATTACATTTTTTGTATTGTTAAAGTCAACTTGGTTTTGTATTAAAACTTTTAATCCGTTAACTGATATAAATCCATATAGAAGTAAAGATACTCCACCTAAAACTGCTGTTGGTATTGTAGATATTAGTGCTGTAAATTTAGTAAAGAAGCCTAATATTATTGCAATTATTGCTGCTAATCCTATTACCCAAACTGATGCTACTTTTGTCATTCCTACTACTGATGTGTTTTCTCCATAAGTTGTATTTGCAGGTCCACCTATTGCTCCTGCTACGAATGTTGCAATTCCGTCTCCTAATAATGTTCTATCTAATCCTGGATCTTTTAATAAATCTCTATTCATTATTGCACTTAATGCTGTATGGTCACCTATGTGCTCTGCTATTGTAACTAATGCTATTGGTGCTATTGTAAGTATTGCAGAGAAGTTTGGTGTATAGCTTACGAATGGTATTAAGAAGTTTGGTACTCCTACAATTGCAGCTTCTGTTATTGGTGTGAAATCAACAATTCCTACTGCAACCCCTGCTAAATATCCTGCTACTATTCCTATTAAGAATGGTATTACTTTTAAAAATCCTTTTGCTGCTACTGCAACTATTGCTGTAGTTAAAAATGCTACTAATGCAACTACTATTGGTTGCCATTCTAATGCTGCTCCACTCGATAATCCTATTTGGCTTATTGCTGATGGTGCAAGTCCTAATCCTATAATCATTATCATAGGTCCTATTACTACTGGTGGCAATAATTTATCTAACCAGTTTTTTCCTATAAGTTTAATAATTATTGCAAATATTACATAAATTAATCCTACTGCCATAATTCCTGTCATTGCTCCAGAAATTCCACCTTTTAGGTATGCTGCAGTAATTGGTGCAATAAATGCAAATGAGCTTCCTAAATATACTGGTGATTTTCCCTTTGTACATAGTATGTAAATTAATGTTCCTATTCCTGATGCAACTAATGTAACTGGTATTGTAAGTACTTCTGCTCCTGCCGCTGAATTAACTAGTATTGGAACTAGTATTGTTGCCCCAAACATAGCAAAAACATGCTGAAATGCAAGTATTATCCATTTTCCAATGCTTGGTTTTTCATTAACGTCTAAAATTAAATTGCTTTTTTTCTCCATCTTTTTCCTCCTATATATTTTTTATTTTAAGTGCAAAAAAAACACTAAAATTATTATTTTAGTGAATTACTATACTTATAAAATTAAATAAAAATACTAAATAAACCAAAAATACAGTTGTTTTTGAGTACTTCTTATTTAATTCAGTATTTAATATTTTCATCATTTTTTTACACCCTGCGAAAAATAATACTATATTAATAATATTTTTGCAAGTCTTTTTTTGATTTTTTTTAATTTTTTATGATATTTTTCCCTATAAGTTGGCACAAATCTGCCAAACTTAAAGGATTCTAATATCAAAATTGTGTTCCCAATATTAGTTTTATACTCTATAGCATAAATATGTATTCTTACTTGTATAAACCTTTTGCTTTTTTATATTATTCTTTTCTTTTTTCAATTTTTTGATTTCTTGTTGTTTTTCCTCCAACTCTATCATTAATTTTTGAATTGCTAAATTTATTTCTTCTGCACTTATATATGTATAACTTTTTATGCTTGGTTCTGTTATTACCGCATTATTTAATATTTCTGTTGCCTCTTCTATACTCATAGTAAAATCCCTCCTTAATGTATTTGTATAGAAAAGTCTATTTTTTCATCCTTTGTTTCTTTGTCAAGCTATCCCTCCTAGTGAAATTATTTTTTTTGGAACACAGGTTTTTTATTATAATACTTTAATGCAACTATTGCAAGGGAAATTTTTATTAAATTTTAAAAACAGAAAAAAAACTAATGGGAACAGACTCATTAGTTCTTTTTTTCATTTTTTGTTGGCGGAGTGAGTGGGATTCGAACCCACGGGCCAGTTTTCACTGACTAACTGTTTTCGAGACAGCCTCGTTATGACCACTTCGATATCACTCCATACATTTATAATATATCAAATTTCTCAAAATATCTATAACTTTTTTTATTTTTTTGCATATTATGTTTTAGGTGATAATTATGTATAGAATTGTAACTAATACTTTTGAAAGAAAACTTTATTACAAGAATACTGTTGTACTTAAATATAAAATTGAATATCCTCAAATTTTAGGAAATAGCTTTGGTATACATAGATTCAACAGATTTAATTTTATAAAAGCAATTAAATTAAAACAATATTCTGAGAAAAATTTATTTAAAGAAGCAAAAGAGTTATATGATTTTAACGTGAGTAATGGTTACCCTGTAATGGTATATGAAATAGTTTCAGATTTTACTGTAACTTTAAATAAAAAGCCATGTATAAGCATATATTCTGATGATTACATGTTTACTGGTGGGGCTCATGGAACTACTACTCGTACGTCTCAAAATTGGAATATTCAAACTGGCAATCAAATAAATTTAAATGAATTGTTTGATTGCAATTGTGATTATGTTTTGTATATTTTAAAAGATATAAATAATCAAATAGAAGAACAAATTGCAAATGGAACCAACTATTATTTTGATAATTATTGTAATTTGGTTTTGAATAGCATTGATTTAAATAGTTTTTATTTGGATAATAAATATGTAAATATTTATTTTCAACAATATGATATAGCACCTTATTCCAGTGGAATACCTACATTTCAAATAACAAGTTTGCCATATAGGGTTAATTAGAAAAATTTGAGAAAAAAGGGGGCAGACCCCCTTTTCCCCAATTTGCTTAATTATTTTTATCTTTATATACTTTAATTATATCTTTTAAACTCATTTTTGTTCCATAGTTTAGTATTGCATTTGAATATATTTTTATTGTTACTTTTGCTATTACTAATATTGTTACAATTAATATTGATATTGATATTAATACATCTGTTGGTTTTGCAAGCCCCATCATTATTCTAAATGGCATACAAAATGGTGATGATATTGGGAATAATGATGCAAATATGTTCATCTCACTAGTAGGGTTCATCATTGTAAAGTATGATAGATAAAATCCTATTACTGCAAGCATTGCAACTGGTCCATTTGCTGATTGTATGTCTTCTGGTTTACTTACTGTTGAACCTGTTAATGCATATAGTAATGCATATGCAAAATACCCAAGTATAAAGTATATAATTGTAACTATTCCTAAATATGGTGTTATTGCTGACATATCTAATACTTGTTCTATCATTCCTGGTTCTAAAAATACTTTTGCACTAATTAATGCAGTTCCAACTAGTAGAATCATTTGTAATAATCCAACTATGCCTATTCCTATTGTTTTTCCAAGTACAATAGTTTTTGGTGATGTTGATGTTACAAGTGTTTCTATAATTTTTGATGTTTTTTCTGTTGTAATAGAGCTTGATACTTGATATGCACAGAAATATATAGCATAAAATAGTACTATTGAAAGTAGCATCATTGCAAATACATTTCCATTGGCTTTTTCATCTGTTTGTTCCAATGAAAATTCAAAATTTGGTGTTATTGATTTTAATTGCTCCTCTGTTAATCCTAATTTGCTTATTTGTATATTGGTATATAAAGTATTTATTGTAGAAATTATGTCTTCTGGTACTTCTTCCATCATTGTTGCATCTTTTACAATATATTTAATTTTTATGTTTTCTTCTTGCTTTTCAACAAATATTGCAGATTCAATTTCTTCACTTTGTATTTTTTCTTTTACTTCATCATATTTTAGATTTGCTATTTCTATTTCATAACCTGTATCTAATTTTTTTAGGCTTTCTAAAGCTCCTTCAAAAACATTACTCTCATCAACTATAAGTAGTTTATCTACTGTGTCTTCTCCTTTAATTGATTTTAATATTTTTGGAACATTAAATCCTACAATTATCATTACTAAAAATATTATAGTTGAGATTATGAAAGATTTTCTTTTAACCATATCTTTCATTGTAAATTTCATTACTGTAAACAAATCCTTCATATTACTCACCTACCTTTTCTATAAAAATGTCGTTCAATGTTGGTTTTGTTATTTCAAATTTATTAATTGTTTTTCTGTCTTTTACCAACTCATTTAAAAGGTTATGTGCTTGTTCTTCATTATCAATTTTTATAGTATATTCATTATTTTTTTCGTTTTCTATTTCTAGTCCCAATTTAGCAATATTTTCTGTTATTGATTCGTTTGTTTCTATTTGTACTCTATTTGCTGGATACTGGTCTTTTATTTCTCTTAAATTCCCTTGTAATACAGTTTTTCCTTTATTTAGAATCAAAATGTCGCTACAAAATTCTTCTATTGTTGACATTTGATGTGCAGACATTATTACATATTTTTCTTCTTTTACTAAATCAATTATTATATTTTTTAGTAATTCTGTATTTACTGGATCCAATCCACTAAATGGCTCATCTAATACAACTAACTCTGGATTATGTATTACAGCAGTCATAAATTGGATTTTTTGTTGATTTCCTTTTGATAATTTTTCTGCTGGCATTTGCATATATTCTTCTACCTTTAATTTCTTTGCCCAATTACTTATTGCAGCATCCGCTTCTTGTTTTTTCATTCCTTTTAATTCTGCAAAATACATTAGTTGATCATATATTTTTACTTTAGGATATACTCCTCTTTCTTCTGGAAGGTATCCAAAGTTAACTGATTTTCTATCAACTTTTTTTCCATTCCATGTTATTTCTCCACTATCTTTTTTTATTATACCAAGTAGCATTCTTATTGTTGTGGTTTTTCCTGCTCCGTTAGTTCCTAAAAGTCCAAAAACTCCCGGTTTATCTAATGCAAACGAAATACCATCAACCGCTTTTTTTCCAACAAATGTTTTAGAAACATTTTCTAAAATTAGTCCTGTCTTCATTTTTTATCCCCTTTCGTTTTTTATTGCTCTTATAATATCACTTTCAATGATATTTGCAAATATAATAAAAAAATTCTCAATAAAAATCCTGTTTCTCTCTGTTAAGCTTGAGAATGAGTTTTTTTGCTGATGGTATTAACCCATACAAGCAAGTAGCACTTTCTGCGCAAGTACTACTCTTGGCAACCTCCTTTTCGAGTCCTACTTTTCTAAAATCATAATAAAAAAGTCCATTTAAAAATGGACTCTTTTATTATGGCTCCCCGTGTTGGACTCGAACCAACGACCTATCGGTTAACAGCCGAGCGCTCTACCAACTGAGCTAACGGGGAATATATATAAAATCTGGCAACGACCTATCTTTCCAGCAGGGTAACCCGCAAGTATTTTCGGCACTGACAAGCTTAACTTCTGTGTTCGGGATGGGAACAGGTGGGACCTCGTCGTAATTGTCACCAGAAAATTGTTAACTTTTTAATGTACTATTTTGAGTACGTTTTGTATTATAATATATTATTTTCTGTTTTGCAATATATAATACAAATTTTTTTATATTTTTTAGCACACTGAAAAATATATAGACAAAGAATTGATAATCT
>UMLQ01009742.1_pt1 | contig 158285 bp, 140 predicted proteins | sample 1966631 | NCBI WGS metagenome assembly UMLQ01 (sample SAMEA4836206, study PRJEB28245) | human gut metagenome | biome: gut microbiome; material: fecal sample | place: Denmark | collected 2008 | reverse complement strand
AAATATTCAATAAAAAAATTTTTTTCTACATTAAAAGTAATTCAAAAAGTCAAAAAAGAAAAAATATATAAAAAATAATTTGGAAAAATTTTAAGGAAAATAATAGGTTAATAAATTCAGGAAAATATTATAAAAGGCCAATTTGAACTGTTTTTGTTATTTAGTAAAATATTTTCAAAAATATTAAAATTTTTAAAAGAAAAAAGGCTAGGGATAAAACAAAAAAATAGCCTTTAGAGAGATACATAAAAGCTAGTAAAAAACAATTTGACAACCACAAAAATGAGTAAATTAATAAAAAAATAGTAAAAAAGAAGTACGAGTTTTTTGAAAAAAATTACCAAATATCAAGTTCAAATATTAATGCATTATCTGATTATTTTACAAAAAAAAAATTAATTAATAAATAATTAAAAGGAGAATTATAATGAATAATAATTTAATTGAAAATAATAAAAATATTTTAAATAGTAATAATTTAAATTTAGAAAATAATTTAAATACATATGATTTAGAAAAAAAACAAAATTCATTCTTAAAAAGTAATCTTGGACAAGCAATAAATGGTGGAATTGATTTAGGTCTTAGAATTTTATTACCAAATTGCATAGAAGATGAAGTAATTAATATTAAAAATAGTTTAATAACAGAAGGTTTTTCAGCTGCAGTAGATACTGCAATAGAAGAAGCAACTAATTTAGGTAAAAGTGCATTAGGTATTTTAACCGGAACTTTTGAAAATATTTCGCAAATAAAAAAAGCAGTTGAAAAAGGAGGGCTTATAGATACAGTTTCAGATTTATTAGATACAGGAATAGATTGGGCTAAAAATCATGGATACATAAAAAAAGGAATAGCATCAACAATAAAAAAACGGCAAAAATTCTATAATGAAAACTATAAAAACAGGTGTAGATAATACTTTAGATAATCAAGTTGAAGCAATAGAAAAATTAGATAAATATATTACAAAGTGGAACAAATATTATAATGAACAGAACTTCGTTAATATGGAATATCAATATAGTAAAATAGAAGAGTATTTAAAAGAGGTATTCCCATTAGAGGATGTACTAAAAAGAGCCAGAGCTGTAGAAAACTTACATGAATTAATAAAAAACAATGGTAGAAATTTTGATTTAACACAAGAAGAGAAAGAACTTGCCACAATGCTTGCACAATAAATAAAAAAAGTAACCATAAATGCTTGAAATTTTCTTTTTCTTCATATATAATAGGGGTGTTAAAAAGTAAAGAAAAGAGGATGAAGCATGGATAAAGCAGAAGAGCAAATAATTAAACGAGATATTGAAGAAGAAATGAGAACAGCCTATATCGACTATGCAATGAGCGTTATAGTGGCACGTGCATTACCAGATGTTAGAGATGGTATGAAACCTGTTCACAGAAGAATTTTATACACAATGAATGAAGATGGTTTTACACCAGACAAGCCATACAGAAAATGTGCAACTACAGTTGGAGACGTTTTAGGTAGATACCACCCACATGGAGATTCATCAGTATATGATGCATTAGTTAGAATGGCACAAGACTTCTCATTAAGATATATGATGGTAGATGGTCATGGAAACTTTGGTTCAATTGATGGTGATCCACCAGCAGCTTATCGTTACACAGAAGCAAGAATGTCTAAAATGGCACAATATATGTTATCAGATATTGATAAAAACACAGTAGATTTTATGCCAAACTTTGATGATAGATTACAAGAGCCAACAGTTTTACCTGCAAGAATTCCAGCATTACTTGCAAATGGTTCATCAGGCATAGCAGTAGGTATGGCAACAAATATACCACCACATAACCTAACAGAACTTGCAAATGGAATTATAAAAATAATAGATGAAGACAATGTTACAGACGAAGAATTAATGACAGTTATTAAAGGACCGGATTTCCCTACAGGAGCAACAATACTAGGTAGAGAAGGAATTAAACAGGCATATACAACAGGACGTGGAAAAATAACATTAAGAGCAGAAGCTGAAATTGAAGAAATGTCTGGAGGAAAACAAAGAATAATTGTTTCATCACTTCCATATCAAGTTAATAAATCAAAATTAATAGAATATATTGCAGATTTAGTAAAAGAAAAAAGAATTGAAGGAATATCTGCAATAAGAGATGAATCTGACAGACAAGAAAAAGTTAGAATAGTTATAGAACTTAAAAGAGATGCAAACCCACAAGTTGTATTAAATCTACTATATAAATATACTCAAATGCAAGATACATTTGGAATAATAATGCTTGCATTAGTAGATGGAGAACCTAAAATATTAACTCTAAGAGAATGCTTAGATCATTACATAGAACATAGAAGAAAAGTAGTATTAAGAAGAACAAAGTTCGACTTAGACAAAGCAGAAGCAAGAGCACATATATTAGAAGGTTTAAAAATAGCATTAGATAACATTGATGAAGTAATTAATATTATACGTTCTTCATATGACGACGCAAAAGAAAGATTAATGGAAAGATTTGGTCTTTCAGAAATACAAGCTCAAGCAATACTTGATATGAGATTAAAAACATTATCAGGTTTACAAAGAGAAAAAATAGAAGAAGAATATAATGAATTAATGAAATTAATTGCGCATTTAAAAGAAATTCTTGCTAGCGAAACATTAGTATACCAAATCATCAAAGAAGAAATGATAGAAATTAAAGAAAAATTCGGAGATGAAAGAAAAACAAAAATAGTTGTAGCAGAAGGAGAAATTGATGTAGAAGACTTAATTAAAGAAGAACAAAGTGTAATAGCATTAACACATTTTGGATACATCAAGAGAATGCCAATTGATACATACAAGAGTCAAAAACGTGGAGGAAAAGGCATAACAGGAATGACAACAAAAGAAGATGACTTTGTAAAACAAATATTTACAGCATCAACACACGACACAATATTATTCTTCAGCAATAAAGGAAAATTATATAGATTAAGAGGATATGAAATACCAGAATCTGGAAGAACAGCAAAGGGAACAGCAATAGTTAACCTATTAAGTCTAGATGCCGGAGAAAAAATATCAACAATAATACCAATACAAAACTTTGCCGAAGGAAAATACTTGTTATTTGCAACAAGAAATGGCTTAATTAAAAAGACAGCGTTAACAGAATATAACTCAGCGAGAAAAACAGGTTTACTTGCAATAACACTAAAAGACGAAGATGAGTTAATAGATGTTAGATTAACAGATGGAGAAGATAATGTTGTTTTAGTTACAAAACAAGGAATGTGCATTACATTTAGCGAAAGAGATGTAAGACCAATAGGTAGAGTATCACAAGGAGTTATTGGAATAAGACTAGATGAAGATGATAGTGTAATTGGTATGGAATCTATAATTCAAGGAAGCAACGCAACATTGCTTGCAATAACAGAAAATGGTTTTGGAAAAAGAACAGAACTTGACGAATACAGAGTACAAACAAGAGGAGGAAAAGGAGTTATAACTTATAAAATAACACCAAAAACAGGAGTTATTGTTGGAATAAAAATCGTAAACGAAGAAGACGATGTAATGCTTATTACAGACACAGGCACAATAATTAGAATAAATGTTAAAGATATAAGCGTTCTAGGACGTTCAACTCAAGGTGTAACATTAATGAGAACAAACGAAGGAAAAGTTGTAAGCATTGAAAAAATAGTTCCAGAAAAAGACGAATAAAATAATATGAAAAAAAGATAATTGCAAGATTATCTTTTTTTTATTGAATATTCCATGTTTTTTTGTTAAAATAGAATGGAAAAAGGAGACAAAGCAATGGGATTAAGATTTATTTATGGAACAGCAGGAACAGGAAAAAGTGAATTCTGTTTTAATGAAATAAAAAATAATATAAAAAATAAAGAAAAAATATACATAATAACACCAGAGCAATTTTCATATTCTGCAGAAAAAAAACTATTAGAAGAAATAAATACAAATGCATCTGTAAATGCTGAAGTAATAAGTTTTAATAGAGTTGCAAACAGAGTATTTACAGAAGTTGGCGGAGCAAACGAAGTTCTAATATCAAAATCAAGTAAAGCAATGCTTATATACTCAATTCTAGAAAAAGAAAAAAAGAATTTAAAATTCTTAAATTCATCAGATGATAATATTGATATTATTTTAAAAGAAATAACAGAATTTAAAAAGCATAATATAACAACATTAAATATAGAAGAAGAAAATGAAAAAATAGAAAATCCAGAATTAAATCAAAAATTAAATGAAATAAATTTAATATATAAAATATATGAAGAAAATATTAAAAATAAATTCATAGATGAAGAAGATATATTAACAAAATTAGCCGAAAAAATTCCAGAAAGTAAAATGTTTGATAATTCAATAGTATATATAGACGAATTTGCAGGCTTTACAAAACAAGAATATAATATAGTAGAAAAAATACTAGAAAAAGCAAAGCAGGTAAATATAACAATCTGTGCAGATAATTTAGAAGAAAACACAAATAAAGAAAGTGATATTTTCTATTTTAACAAACAATTTGCAAAGTTATTAACAGATTGTGGACAAAATGTGGACAAAAAACAGGAAAAATCAATTTTATTAAAAAATAAATATAGATTTAAAAATATTGAATTAAAACATTTAGAAGAAAATATATATAATAATTCATATAATATTTTTAAAAATGAGCCTAAAAATATAAAACTATTTTTAGCTAGTTCACCATACACAGAAATAGAAAAAATTGCACAAGAAATAAACAAGCTAGTAAGAGAAGAAAAATACAAATATAATGAAATAGCAATAATTACAAAAAATATAGAAAATATAAATAATATAGCAAAGGCAATTTTTTCGAAATATAATATTCCAATATTTATTGATGAGAAATCAGAAATAACAGAAAATATATTAATTAAATATATTCTTTCAATATTAGAAATATATACAACTAACTGGAGTACAGAAACAGTATTTAATTATATTAAATCTGATTTTTTGGAAATTAATAAAAATGATATTTATAAATTAGAAAAATATTGCCAAAAAATGGGAATAAATAGAAATAAATGGTATAAAAATAATTGGAAGGAAAATGAAAATTTAAGAAAAATAATTGTAGAACCATTATTAAAATTAAAACAAGAAATAGACAAAGAAAAATCAGCAAAAAATATTTCAGAAAATATTTATAAATATTTAATAAAAAATAATATTGAAGAAAAAATAAATAAAAAAATAAATAAAATAAAAAATGAAGAAATAAAAAAAGAATATAAAGCAAGTTTAAATATTTTAACAGATGTTCTAGATGAGATAGTAACATTTTTTAAAGAAGAAAAAATCACAATACAAAAATATAAAGAAATATTAAAAATAGGATTAAAAAATAAAGAGTTTGGAAAAATTCCACAAAATATAGACCAAGTAATTTTAGGCGATATAGATAGAACTAGAAGCCATAAGGTAAAGGCAGTATTTATATTACGGAATGAATGACGGAGTGTTCCCAAGTATAAATAAAAATGAAGGTTTTTTTAATGATAAAGATAGAGAAATATTAAAAGAAAATAATCTAGAAATTGCAAAAGGAACAATAGATAATTTATATGAAGATCAATTTAATATTTACAAAGCATTAACAACAGCAGAAGAAAAATTATATTTATCATATACATCAACGGGCAAAGATGGAAGTACATTAAGACCTTCAATAATAATTACAAAAATAAAAAAAATATTTCCAGAAATTAAAGAAGAAAGCGAAATAATAAATAAACAATCTATAATTACCAATCAAAGTGCAACATTTGAAGAATTATTAAAAAATATAAGAAAATTAAAAAATGGAGAAAAAATAGATGATATTTGGATAGATGTTTATAACTGGTATAATAAAAACGAATTTTGGAAAACAAAATTAGAATATAGTAAAGAAGGGCTAAATTATACAAATGTTCCAGAAACAATAACAAAAGAAAATATAGAAAAATTATATGGAGACACCCTAAAAACAAGCATATCAAGGCTAGAGCAATATAGAAAATGTCCATTTTCGTTCCATTTAAAATATGGGTTGAAAATTAATGAAGAAGAAACATATGAAATAAGTCCACTAGATACTGGTTCGTTTATGCATGATGTAATAGATACATTTTTTCAAGAAATAGATAGTTTAGAAATTTCAGAGGAAGAATTAGAAAAAATAGTTGAAGAAATAATTAATGAAAAATTAAAATTAGAAAAAAATTATAAATTCACAAATACAGCAAAATTTATAATATTAACAAATAAACTAAAAAAGGCAATTAAAGAATCTATAAAATATATTGTATATCAAATGAAAAATAGTGATTTTACACTTGCAGGACATGAATTAGAATTTAACAAAAAAGATGGCAATATAGAAATATACGGAAAAATAGACAGGCTAGATATTGGGAAAAATGAAGATGGAGAATACATAAGAATAATAGATTATAAATCATCAGGAAAAAAAGTGGACTTAAATGAAATGATGGCAGGAACGCAAATACAGCTTATGACATATATTGATGCAATTGCAGAAGAACAAAATAGACAACCAGCAGGAATTTTCTATTTTGGACTTGTTGAACAAATAGTAAATCAAAGTCAAAATTTAAGTGATGAAGAAATTGAAAAACAAATAAAAAAACAATTTAAAATGAATGGAATAATTCTAGCAGATGTTAAAGTTGTAAAAATGATGGACAAGAGCCTAGAAAGTGGCTATTCAGACATAGTACCAGTCTATATAGATAAAAATGGAGAAGTAAGCAAGGGTAATTCAAGTGCTGTTACAAAAGAAGAATTTAGTAACTTGCAAAAAACAATAAGAAAAATCATAAAAAAAATAGCCAATGAAATATTAGCAGGAAAAATTGATATAAAACCAATGTATAATAAATCAGATAAAAAATCAAGCTGTGAATATTGTGCATATAAATCAATTTGTGCATTTAATTCAAAAATAAATAGTTATGAATATTTGCAGAAAAAATCAAAAGAATTAATATTAGAAGAAATAAAAGGAGAGAATTAATATGGAAACAATAGGTTTTTATGCAGGCTCATTTGACCCATTTACAAATGGTCACATGCAAATTGTAAAAAAAGCTTCAAAGTGTTTTAGCAAAATAATTATTGGAATAGCCAAAAATAGTGAAAAGGTAATTAGAATTGATAAGGAAAAAATGAAGGAAGCAATAGAAAAAACAATTAGAGAGCAAAACTTAGAAAATGTTTATGTTGTGCTTTATGATGGATTAACTGTTGCAGAGGCGCAAAAACAAGGAGCAACAATTTTAATTAGAGGCTTAAGAAATGGAACAGATTATCAATATGAAGAAACAATTGCTGAAGTAAATACAAAACTTTCAGGGCTAGATACATGCTACTTTAGAGCAGGCGAGTTACGGATACCTTTCTTCAAGCATGGTTATGGAACTTTATGAAAATGGAGTAGATGTTTCACGCTTTGTGCCAAAAGCTGTATATGAAATTCTAAAAAATAAGGAGTAAAAATGGTAATAGGAATTACAGGAAATTCAGGAACAGGAAAAAGTGAAATTGCAAAATTATTAGCAAAAAAAATTAACGCCGAAATTATAAATGCCGATTTAGTTGCAAAAAAACTTTCTGAACCTGGGAATATTTATAATGAAAAAATTATTGAATTATTTGGCGAAGAAATATTAGAGAATAAAAAAATAAATAGAAAAAAATTAGCAGAAATAGTTTATAATAATTCTCAAAAAAGAGAACTATTAAATAATCTTACATATATATATGTAGGAAATGAAATAAAGCATATGGTAAAATTAACCAAAAAACAAAATGTAATAATAGATGTACCACTTCTTTTCGAAAGTGGACTAGATAAAATTTGTGACTTTACAATTGCTGTTTTGGCAGATGAAAAAACAAAAGTAGAAAGAATTTGCAAAAGAGATGAAATAGACGAAAGTGTTGCAAAAGAAAGACTTGCAATTCAGCCTGAAATTGAATATTATAGAAATCATGCAGATTATTTAATGGGAAATAATGGAAATTTAAATGAAATAAATTTGGAGGAAATATGTACGAAAATTGGGAAGAATTAGAAGAAGCATGTAAAAATTGTAATAAGTGCAAGTTGTGTACAAATAGAAAAAATGTTGTAATAGGAGTAGGAAGCAAAAATGCAAAAATAATGTTCATAGGAGAAGGCCCAGGTGCAGATGAAGATGAGCAAGGCATTCCTTTTGTTGGAAAAGCACGGACAACTTATGAACAAAGCTTTTGCTGGTATTGGCATAAATAGAGATGATGTATATATTGCCAATATTGTAAAATGCAGACCACCACAAAATAGAAACCCTGAAAAGGACGAGGCAGATGCATGCAAGGAATATATAGATTCGCAAATAAAACTTGTAAGCCCAGAAGTAATAGTCCTATTACGGAAACGTGGCATTGAAAAATATTCTTGGGGAAAATTATGGCATAACAACAAGTAGAGGAAAATGGTTTGAAAAAGATGGAATAAAACTTCTCCCAACATTTCACCCAGCAGCATTATTAAGAGATGAAACCAAAAAAATAAATTTTTGGCAAGATTTGAAAATGATAAAGAAAATGTTGTAATAGGTAAAGGTTTCAAATTTCTTAAAAAAATCTTAAAAATTTTAATAAAAAGGGTTGTTTTTATTAGAATGTACTGATATAATCTAGTCAGTCTAAAAAAGACGAATTTTATTTTGAAAGGAGTTTTTGATATGAAAAAACTTACTATTGTAGCATTAGTAGTCGTACTTGTAGTGTCATGCCTAGTTTTTACAGGATGTGGTAAAAAAGAAGATAAGAAAAATGATCAATATGAAATCGCACTTGTAACTGACGTAGGAAATATCGATGACAAATCTTTTAATCAAGGAACTTGGGAGGGTGTAGAAGCTTATGCAAAAGAGCATAATATCTCTTATAACTACTACAAACCATCTGAAGATTCAACAGCAGCTCGTGTTGAAACAATGAAAACAGCTATTGAAACAGGAGCAAAAGTTGTTGTTTGCCCAGGATACTTGTTTGAAGAAGCAGTATATCAAATGCAAACACAATATCCAGAAGTTCAATTCTTATTAATTGATGGTGAACCACATGATGCAAACTATACATACAAAACAGAGAAAAACGTTCACTGTATATTATTCCAAGAAGAACAATCAGGATACTTTGCAGGATATGCAGCAGTTATGGATGGATACAGAAAACTAGGATTCCTAGGTGGTATGGATGTTGATGCAGTTATCCGTTATGGATATGGTTTCGTTCAAGGTGCAAATGATGCAGCTAAGAAATTAGGTGTTGAAGATGATGTAACAATTAAATATTGGTACTCAGGATCATTCTCTGCAAATGACGAAATTAAAACAAAAATGGAAGCTTGGTATAGCGAAGGAACAGAAGTAGTATTCTCTTGTGGTGGAGGAATTTACTTATCAGCAGTTAGTGCAGCAGAAGCAGCAAACGGAAAAGTTATTGGTGTTGACGTTGACCAATCAGCTGAATCTAAAGTAATAATAACATCTGCAATGAAAGAACTTAAAAATTCTGTTATATTAGCTTTAGGAGAGCTTTACAGTTCATCTAATAAAAAATGGACAGACAACCTAGCTGGAAAGACATCTACATTAGGTGCAAAAGATAATTGTGTTGGATTACCAACAGCAACAGAATCTTGGAGATTAACAAAATTTACAGTAGAAGATTACAAAAAACTATTTGACGATGTTAAAGCTGGAACAGTATCAATAAGCAAAGATACAAAAACAGCACCAAAAACATCTATCAAAGTTGATTATCAAAACTAATTTTAATAAAAACGGCTAGAGGCTGGGCAGAATATATGCCTGGTCTCTTAACATAAGAGAGGGAAAAATGGAAAGCAAAGAAAAATATGTAATTGAAATGTTAAATATAACAAAGGAATTCCCAGGTATAAAAGCAAATGACAATGTAACACTTCAAGTGAAAAAAGGAGAAATACATGCTTTGCTAGGAGAAAATGGAGCAGGAAAATCTACATTAATGAGTGTTCTGTTTGGCTTATACCAACCAGAGGAGGGAATTATAAAAAAAGATGGAAAAGAAATAAAAATAAATTCTCCCAATGATGCAAATGCATTAAATATAGGAATGGTACACCAACACTTTAAACTTGTAGAATGCTTCACTGTTCTAGACAACATTATTCTTGGGGTTGAACCAAATAAATTTGGCTTCCTAAAAAAAGACGAAGCAAGAAAAAAAGTAATGGAGTTAAGTGAAAAATATAAATTAAAAGTTGACCCAGATGCTTTAATATCAGATATAAGCGTAGGAATGCAACAAAGAGTTGAAATTCTAAAAATGCTATATAGAGATAATGAAATCCTAATATTTGATGAGCCAACTGCAGTTTTAACACCACAAGAAATAGACGAATTAATGAATATTATGAGAGATTTTACAAAAGAAGGAAAATCTATAATATTCATAACACACAAGCTAAACGAAATAATGGCAGTTGCAGATAGATGTACAGTTTTAAGAAAAGGTAAAGGAATAGGAACAGTAGAAATTAAAAATACAACCAAAGAAGAACTATCAAAAATGATGGTTGGAAGGGATGTAAAATTTACTGTAGATAAAGAAGATAGAATTCCAGGAAAAGTAATTTTAAATGTTGAACATCTTACTGTACCATCAAAAGTACATAAAAATAATGCAGTAAAAAATGTATCATTCAAAGTAAAAAAAGGTGAAATAGTATGTATTGCGGGAATTGATGGAAATGGTCAAACGGAACTAGTATCTGCAATTACAGGACTTCAAAAACCAACATTAGGAAAAGTAGAATTCTTAGGGCATGATATAACAAAATCCAAAATAAGAACAAGGTCAAAATTTGGAATGAGCCATATTCCAGAAGATAGACACAAACATGGTTTAATTCTAGATTATACATTAGAAGAAAACTTAATTCTTCAAAAGTACTGGGAACCAGAGTTCCAAAAAGCAGGGTTCATAAAGAAAAAAGCAGTAAGAGGATATGCTGAAAAACTAATAAAAAAATATGATATTCGTTCAGGAGAAGGACCAGTTTCAATAGTTAGAGGAATGTCTGGAGGTAACCAACAAAAAGCAATAGTCGCAAGGGAAATAGATAAAGACCCAGAACTGCTAGTTGCTGTACAACCAACAAGAGGGCTAGATGTTGGAGCAATCGAATACATTCATGAACAATTAGTTGAGCAAAGAGATAAAGGAAAAGCTGTGCTTTTAGTATCACTAGAACTTGATGAAGTAATGAACTTAGCAGATAGAATACTTGTAATATACGAGGGCGAAATAGTTGGAGAACTAAACCCAAAAACAACTACACTTAGTGAACTTGGCCTATATATGGCAGGAGCAAATAAAAACAAAGGTAAGGGGGCTAAGAAAGATGAAAATAAATAAAAAAGCATTATTTGGAATAATGGCATCACTTGTTTCAATACTAGTAGGATTATTATTAGGTCTTATATTACTATTTGTTTTTGATAGCTCAAGAGCATTAGTAGGTTTTGAAGCACTTGTTACAACAGGAATATCTACAACAGATAAACTTGCAAAAGTGCTATATCAAGCAGCACCATTAATATTAACAGGTCTTTCAGTAGCATTCGCATTTAAAACAGGACTATTTAATATAGGTGCACCAGGACAATATACAATAGGAATGTTCTGTGCCTTATTTGCAGCAATAGTACTTGGGACACCATGGTATGTTTCACTACTATTTGCAATGATAGGAGGAGCTTTATGGGGAGTTTTACCAGGACTTTTCAAAGCACACTTTAATGTAAATGAAGTTATAACATGTATAATGCTTAACTGGACAGGACTATTTTTAGTAAATTTATTAATAAAAAATATCCCACAAATGATTCAAAATTATTGGGCTGGTGGAATAACAAATAGAACAGCAAACCTTGCTTTAGTTGGTAGTTCTTATGGAGTTCAAACAACAATACCAAAAGCTGGACTAGACGTACTATTTGGTGGTTCTTCATATATGAATATAAGCATATTTTTAGCAATATTAGTTGCAATAATTGCACATATAGTTTTAAATAAAACAACTTTTGGTTATGAATTAAAAGCTTGCGGATTTAACAAAAACGCAAGTACATATGCAGGAATAAATGCAAAAAGAAACATAGTACTTTCAATGGTTATTGCAGGTGCAATATCAGGTTTAGCTGGTGGAATTTATTATTTAAGTGGAACAGCAGAATATGTTATAGAAAAAAATCTATTAGCAATGGGCTTTAATGGAATACCAGTAGCACTACTTGCATCATCAAACCCAATTGGAGTAATATTTAGTAGTTTATTTATATCATACATACAAGTTGGAGGAGAGGCTCTTCAAAGATACCAATTTAGTAGTGAAATAATAAACATAATAATCTCAGCAATAATTTACTTAAGTGCATTTGCATTCTTAATTAAGTTATTTATAGAAAAAATATTCACAAAAAAGAAAAGAGAAGAAGAAAAAATCTTAGAAAAAAATGAAGGGGAGGTGCAAAGCTAATGTCAATAGAAATGCTTGGAGATATATTAGGCTCAACAATAATATTTGCAATTCCCTTAATGCTTGTAGCACTAGGAGGAATGTTTTCAGAAAGAAGTGGAGTAATAAACATAGCATTAGAAGGAATTATGATAATAGGAGCGTTAGCTCGGATGCTTATTACTTAGAACTTTCAATATGAATGGCTTTGGACCAGCACACCCAATACTTGCCATGTTTATAACAATCGGTCTATCAGCATTAGCAGGAGCAGTTTTCTCATTACTACTTGCTTTTGCTGCAATTAACTTAAAAGCAGACCAAACAATAGGTGGAACAGCATTAAATATGCTAGCACCAGCATTTGCAGTTGTGTTATCTTGGGCAATACAAGGACAAGGAAACACAACAATAAATATTCCAACATGGATAAGAATGTCTGAATCAACATTTGGCTTAGCCGAGGGCACAGGTTTTTGGCATAATGTGATATTTAAAAGTTTATATTTAACAACACCAATTGCTATAATATTATTAATACTATCAATTATAATACTATATAAAACAAAATTTGGTTTACGTTTACGCTCATGTGGTGAACACCCACAAGCGGCAGCATCTGTTGGAATTAATGTATATAAAATGAGATATGCAGGAGTTATAATATCAGGAATATTAGGTGGAATTGGAGGTTTAGCATATACAATAGCTGCAGGAGCAGGGTTCCAATCAGCAGTTGCAGGATATGGTTTCTTAGCACTAGCAGTTATGATATTTGGTAACTGGAAACCACTTAGCATATTCTTTGCATCAATGTTCTTTGCTTTCTTCAAAATCTTAGGAAACTACAGTAGTTCCCTAGCATTCTTACCAAAGTTTGAAAATGTAAAAGATGCAAACTACATTTACTTAATGATACCATATATAGTAACATTAATAGTACTTGTATTAACATCAAAGAAATCAGCTGCGCCAAAGGCAGAGGGAATTCCATATGATAAAGGACAAAGATAAAAAAATAACCCTAAGTAGAGTTTAAGCTCTACTTAGGGTATTATTATTCAGCTTCTTTTAAAGTAATTGTAAAAGTTTTTAACTCAGATTTTCTATAAAGTTTAATTTCAATTTTATCTCCAATGTTTTTAGTATTTTTTATTGCATTTAATTCATCCATAGTTGAAACATCTTTGCCATCAAAAGAAACTATAACATCTCCAGCCATAATTCCAGCATCTTCAGCACCACTACCGGAAACCACGCTATCTACATAAATTCCTTTAGTTAAGCCATTTCTAATTGCTGTTGCTTCATCTAAATCAATTCCAGAAATACCAACAAACGGTCTTGAAATTTTACCTTTTTCAATTAATTCTTTATAAATTGGCACAGTCTCATTTACAGGAATTGCAAAGCTTACACCTTCAATACCATCACCAGCAAGTTTTAATGTAGTAATACCAATAACCTCTCCTTTACTATTTACTAATGCACCACCACTGTTACCAGAGTTAATTGCACAGTCTGCTTGAATAACATTATAGGTTGTATTTTCAACTGTCATCTCCCTATTTAAAGCACTAATAATACCTGCGGTAACAGAGTAATCTAAATTGTAAGGGTTACCAATTGCTAAAACAAATTCTCCAATTTGAACAGAAGAAGAATCTCCAAGTTCTGCAGGAGTAAGTCCTGTTTTATCAATTTTCAAAACAGCTAAATCAGTTTGGCTATCTGTACCAATAATTTCAGCACTATACTCAGTATCGTCTCCATATATTTTTACTTTTATAGATTTTGCATCTGAAACTTGATAAAATGAAGAAGAATCTGCAGAGCTTATAATATGATTGTTTGTAAGAATATATCCATCTTCACTAAGAATAACACCAGAACCAGAACCAGCAACAGCTTTTTTCATTCCCATATAATTAACATCATATTCTACAGAAATGCTAACCATAGAAGGCAAGGCCTTTTGAGCTGCATAAATTGCAGTATCAGAATAATTAGTTAAAGAAACCTGGGAAAGATTTGGGTTACTTGTTTCAACAACAGTACTTGTATTAGTTTTTGAAGTTTCTATAGCTTTTGCAGGTTCTTTATTTAACCCCACATAAACACCAAGAGCACAAGCACCTCCCACAACGGCAGAAACAAAAGAGGCTACAACAGTAGTTGCGATTTGTTTTCTATTAGAATTTTTTGAATAATTAAATTTTTGAACAAAATCATTTTCTCCCATAATAATTACCTCCATATATATTATACTAAACAATTTAAATAATACAAGTTGAATATTAAAAAAAAATTAAAATAAAGGATGTTAAACAATAAGTTTAACATCCGGTGGAGGATTAGCATGGCCAATCCTGAAAGAAGTAGATTTTGCCGTTGTGTTTCACGCTGAGAAGATGGTACTGCTTGCGAATTTCCACCAACTCGGGATCAGAGAGAAAACCCTCATCTACCGACATGGTAGCCTTCGCAATGTCTTCCGTCTCCGTATCGAACAGGAAAACCTCGTTTCCCCGTTCAATTACATTAAGCCGATTGTTGTCCATAATTATACCTCCATAAATTTAGGGTAAAACCCTATACTACCTATATTATAGCACATTTACATAAAAAATACAAAAAGATGGATCGCCTATATTATAATTGCACTAAATTGTAAAAACATTTATATTACAAATTGCAAAAATATATTGCAATTTGTATTTTTTTGTTATAAAATAAATTTAAGGGTAAGAGAAATGTAACAAAGGAGGAAAAACATGAACTTGGTAGAAGCTGTAAGCCTTGTGGCTGTACACACACACACACACACACACACACAGTATGTTTACTAAAAAATAAAACAAGCATATTTTCATATGCTTTATTAAAGTTGTTTGCAAGAGATGGATAAGTCCGTCTCTTTTTGTCGTATGTAAAGAAGGAGTTGAATTTTAAATGAAGAAAAACAGAGGTATAACATTAATAGCACTCATAATTACAGTAATTTTACTTTTAATACTTGTTGGAGTAAGTATAAATTTAGTTTTAAAGGGTAATTTATTTGAAAGTGCCCAAAAAGCAGTAGATGGAACAAATTCAAAAGTAAATGAACAGCAAATTATAATAGATGAATTAATGAATGAATGGGACGAAATAGAAAAAGATGCATGCTCACACAAATGGAAAGAAGGCGAAATACTTTTACAACCAACATGCACAACCGCAGGTAAAAAGCAAAAGGTATGCGAAAATTGTGGAAAGCTATTAGAAGTAGAAATACCAGCACTAGGTCATAACTATGTAAATAGAGTATGCACAAGATGTGGAGAAAAAGAACCAGGATGTACAACACATACATATGGAGATTGGGTAATAACAAAAAATGCAACATGTGTAGCAGAAGGCTCAAAAAAGAGAACATGTACAGTATGTGGAGTAGAGGAGGTTGAAACAATACCAACAACAGGTCATAAGTGGGCAAATGGAAAATGTACAGTATGTGGAGAAGCATTAGTTATTGGTGCAAATATAAATTACCATGAATATATAAGCGAAAGCGGAGGTACAGTATCAGCAAGTTATACATCAACAAAAACAGCCAGAGGAAGTACAGATGCCAGTGATTCAAATGCAACATATTCAGCAGTAAATAATAGTGGAATACAATGGATAGTATTAGGGGAAGAAAATGGGCAAATAAAAATTACTACAAAAAATATAGTACAACCAACAAGTGGAGGATATACAAGTGGAACCTTTAAATATCTAATGTTACAAGGACAAAATGGATACACAAATTCTATAGATGAATTAAATAAAATAAGTGCAGTATATGGAAAAGGTAAGTATGCAGACACAACAAAATTCAGTACAAGTGGAGGCAGAAGCTTCAAGATGGAAGACTTAGGCTATACATTCACTAGAACAGCAAAATATAAATATGCAAGACATTCAGATGGAAAAATATATAGATATGAAGCAAATGAGGCAGTAGATGGAACAAGCACAACAGATGGAACAAAAACCACGTTTAATTATATGGCATTTGATGTGAGTACTACAACAGAAGAAACAACATCAAGCCATACATGGAAATCATTACCAACAACAGCAAACTCATATGTAACGATATATGATTATACATATATCGGAAGCCAAACTTTACCAACAGAGGTAAGTAAGGCGGATACGTACTATTGGTTGGCTTCGCGTTTTCTTGGCTATGCTTATTACGTGACCTATTTCGTGCGCCAGGTTGATACCGCTGGCGACGATACCTACGGCAGCTATTTGTACACCGTTACTGGTGGCAATAGCATAGTACGAAGCGGCGTTCGTCCAGTAGTTTATCTAAAATCTGATGCCAAATTGTCTTATGATGAATCAAACGGATATACAATTAGCGAATAAATGATATAAACAAAAAACATATTATCTAGTGTGTAAATATAAAGCACACTAGATTTTTAATTTTAAATTGAGAGGAGTTAAGAAGAACATAATAAATGTAAAAAATAAAATATTAGATCTATAAATTTTATTCCCTTTCAGTCTTGAAAATTTTTGTTTTAACATATATAATATAATAAGATTAATTTTTGAAAGGATTGGATATTAAATGAAAAATGAAAAAGGAATTGCCCTGATAGGATTAGTTATAGTTGTTTTGTTAACAGCAGTTGTGCTTTTTGCAGGGACAAATTATTTGAAAGAATATGTAAGTAATCAAAAAAACGAAGATATTAAAGCAAATATGCTTGCTATACAAACAGTTATTACTAATGTAAAAAACAAACATACAGTTGACGAAACAAACAATATCTTAGTGGGAACTAAACTAGATTTAGAAAATAATGAAACAGAATATACCATTTCAGAAGAATTTAAAAATGTATTGCTAAGCCTTGAAAATGCTGAACTTTACATATTAAACACAGAAGAATTAAACAATCTTGGAGTTAAAAATATAGAAATTAATAATACTGCTTTTTATGTGGTGGATTATAATTCGGAAGAAATTTTATATTCATTAGGAGTAAATGGAGTATATAAACTATCTGAAATGTAGGAGAAGAAATGAAAGAAAAAGAAATCGAAAGATTAAATGTACTAAAAGAATTTGAAAATAAGTTATATAGTGAAGGCTTAAAATATATAGCTGGAATTGATGAAGCAGGGCGTGGACCTCTTGCAGGTCCTGTTGTTGTGGGAATTGCCATAATGAAGCCCGATTCTTTTATTGAAGGAGTTAATGATTCTAAAAAGATTTCAGAAAAGAAAAGAGAATTACTATATGAACAAATAACAAATGAAGCTATTGACTGGTCTGTTGGTATAGTGGACCAAAATGAAATTGATGAAATAAACATATTAAATGCAACAAAAAAGGCTCTTCATATGGCAATAACAAACTTAAAAATTAAGCCAGATAGAATTTTAGTTGATGCATTAGAACACATAGATACATGTGGAATTCCATATACATCAATAATAAAAGGAGATGCTAAAGTATACAGCATATCTGCAGCATCAATAATTGCAAAGGTTACAAGGGATAGAATGATGAAAGAATATGATGAAATCTATCCAGAATACGGCTTTGCAGGGCACAAAGGATATGGCACAGCCAAACATATACAAGCAATTAAAACATATGGTCCATGTCCATTACATAGAAAAACATTTATTAAAAATTTTATATAATGGAGGGAAAGTTTATGAATATTCAAGAAATAATTGCAAAAAAAAGAGATAACGAAGTATTAACAAAGGAGGAAATACATTACTTCATAACAGAATATGTAGCAGGAAATGTTACAGATTACCAAGCAGCAGCACTTGTTATGGCAATATATATAAATGGTATGACAAAAGAAGAAACAACAAATTTAACAATAGAAATGGCACATTCAGGAGAGATATTAGATTTATCTGTTTTTGGAAAAACAGTTGTAGATAAGCATTCAACAGGTGGTGTAGGAGATAAAATTACAATAGTGTTAATGCCAATTATAGCATCACTTGGAATTCCAGTTGCAAAAATGTCTGGTAGAGGACTAGGCTTTACAGGTGGAACAATAGATAAACTAGAATCAATTCCAGGTTATAATACATCAGTAGAAATCGATAAATTTATAGAAAATGTTAAAAAAACAGGAATAAGCGTAATTGGGCAAACAGCAAACCTAGCACCAGCTGATAAAAAGCTATATGCACTAAGAGATGCAATTGCTTGTGTTGGAAGCATGCCACTTATTGCATCAAGTATTATGAGCAAAAAAATAGCAGCAGGGGCACAAAAAATAGTTCTTGATGTAACAGTTGGAAGTGGAGCATTTATGAAAACAAAAGAGGATGCTATAAAAATTTCAAGAATAATGAAAGACATAGGAACACTAGCAAATAGAGAAACAGTATGTGTTCTTACAAATATGGACGAACCAGTTGGCCATGCAGTTGGAAATACATTGGAAATATTAGAAACAATAAAATGCTTAAAAGGTGAAATGCCAGAGGATATAAAAGAAATAATACTAGGAATTGGTGCACAAATAATTAAACTTGCAGGAGAAGGAGATAACCTAGAAGAAAACAAACAAAAAATCCTAGGAAACATAAACAATGGAAAGGCATATAATAAGTTCTTAGATTTAATAAGAATTCAAGGCGGAGATACAAGCTACATAGAAAATACAGAAAAATTTGAAAAAGCAAAATATATCATACCAGTATATGCAGAAAATGATGGCTTTGTAGATAAATTAAATGCAGAAGAAGTAGGCGTAACATCAGTACATTTAGGAGCAGGAAGAGTTAAAAAAGAAGATGATATAGACCATGCAGTTGGAATTTGGTTAGAAAAGAAGATTGGAGACAAAGTTTCAAAAGGAGATGTTTTAGCATATATTCATGCAAATGATGAAACAAAAGGAAATGAAGCTGTTCAAGAGTTAAAACAAGCATATAAAATCACACCAGAACCAATTAAAATGGAAAATTACATATTAGATATAATTTAAGAAGGGATAATATAAATGAACTTAGTAGAAGGACTAAACAATAAACAAAAAGAAGCGGTATTAGAAACCGAAGGACCATGCTTAGTAATAGCAGGAGCAGGAAGTGGAAAAACAAAAGTATTAACACATAAAATTGCATATTTAATAGAAGAAAAAGGAATAAAACCATGGAACATACTTGCAATAACCTTTACAAATAAGGCAGCAAGTGAGATGAAAGAAAGAATAACAAATTTAATTGGAGAATCATCAAACAATATGTGGATGGGAACATTCCACTCAATATGTGTTAGAATTCTTAGAAAATATATAGATAGAATAGGCTACAATTCAGACTTTGTAATATTCGATTCATCAGACCAAAAAACATTAGTAAAGCAATGTATAAAAGCATTAAACTTAGATGATAAAATATTTACAGATAGGAGTGTATTATCAGAAATAAGTAATAGCAAAAACGAAATGTTAACACCAGTTCAATATGAATTAAGAACAAATGGTGAACTAAGAAAAGAAAAAATAGCAAAAGTATATGAGCTTTATCAAAGAAAACTTAAGGAAAACAATGCTTTAGACTTTGATGATATTATAAATTTAACTATTCAAATATTAACAGAAAACCCAGATGTACTAGAATATTACTCGGAAAAATTTAAATATGTTCTAGTAGATGAGTACCAAGATACAAATAAAGCACAATTTACACTAGTAACTTTACTTTCTGGAAGATATGGAAACATTACAGTTGTAGGAGATAACGACCAAGGAATATATTCATTTAGAGGGGCAGATATAACAAATATTTTAAACTTTGAAAAAGACTTCCCAGGAACAAAAATAATAAAGTTAGAGCAAAATTATAGGTCAACAAAATCAATATTAGATGCAGCAAATGCAGTAATAAAGCATAACGAAAAGAAGTATGAAAAAAACTTATGGACAGAACAAGAAGGTGGAAAATTACCAACCGTTGCAAGACTAGATAATGAATATGAAGAAGCAAACTTCATAGTAGAACAAATAAACAGACTAAAAAGAGAAGAATATTATAAATATTCAGATTTTACAGTTCTATATAGAATGAACGCACAATCACGTAGTATAGAAGATATTTTCAGAAGAGAAAACATTCCATATAAAATGATAGGAGGTCTAAAATTCTACGAAAGAAAAGAAATAAAAGATGCAATAGCATATTTAAGATTAATACATAACCAAGCAGATAATTTAAGCCTTCAAAGAGTTATAAATGAGCCAAAACGTGGAATAGGCCAAACAAGCATGGAAAAAATAGAGGCAATTGCAGAAGCAAATAATATATCAATGTATGCAGTTATAAAAAATGCAGAAAAATATGGGCTAAATAAAGTATACTTAAATTCAAGAGAATTTATAAACACAATAGAAGAATTATCAAGCAAAAAAGAAGAAACACTAATATCAGAATTATTAAAAGAAGTATTAAACAAAACAGGATATACAAAAGCACTAGAGCTAGAAAATACAGCACAAGCAGAAAGCAGAATAGAAAACTTAAACGAATTCCTAACAGTTGCAATGGAATTTGAAGAAGAAAACGCAGAAAATTCATTAGCAGAATTCCTAGAAAGCATCACATTATCTAGCGATATAGACGGCATGGAAGATGCAGAAGACTCTGTAACACTTATGACACTACATAGTGCTAAAGGTCTAGAATTCCCAGTAGTATTCTTAATTGGAATGGAAGAAGGTTTATTCCCAAGCTATAGATCAATTGGTGAACAAAGAGAACTAGAAGAAGAAAGACGTTTATGTTATGTAGGAATAACAAGGGCAAAAGAATATTTATTCCTAACATGTGCAAAACAAAGAACAATATTTGGTTCAACAACATGTAATAAAATATCTAGATTTATAGAAGAGATACCAACAGAATTACTAGAAGGAGCAGATGAATTAACTAAACCAAAAGCAGTAAGAGAAGATCAAGAATGGACATATGGAAACAAAAACAACAAAGATACAAACTATGTTATAACAGGAAGCAGCTTAAACAAACCAAAAACAAACTTTGCATTTAGAACAGCAGAAAGTTTCCTAAATAATATCTCTGCAAAACCAGTAGGAGTGGATTTATCACAATACAAAACAGGACAAACAATATACCATAAAAAATTTGGGGAAGGAATAATTACAGAAATTGCAACAGAAGGAGACGACTTAAAACTAGATATATCATTTGAAAAAGTAGGACATAAAAGACTAATGGCAAAATATGCAGGACTTGAAATTAGAAATTAAAATTCAAAAACCTTAAAGCAAATATGCTTTAAGGTTTTTTGAATAAAAAAATTTTTTTTGAGAATAATAGACATATAAAATTTAAAAGGAAGGAAGAGAAAAATGGCAAATTTAAGTCAAGTAGAATTACAAAATTTACGTCACTTAATTGGGGCACACGACACATCATACCAAAAATTAAACACATATGCATCACAATGTGTAGACCCACAAATTAAGCAAATGTTTACAAAAGCAGCACAAGATAGTTTAAATACTAAACAAAAATTATTAACATTTTTAAATTAGGAGGTTATTATGGAAGAAAAGTACATGGTTAACGACATATTAGAAAGCACAAAGGCAAGTTTAACAACATACCAAGGTGTAATTTCAGAAGCAGAAAACATGCAACTAAGACAAACAATACAACAAATAAGAAATAATGATGAAACATTTCAATATGAATTATTCAAAGTTGCAGAACTTAAAGGATACTATACACCAGCAGGTCAAGCTCCTCAAACAGAGGTAGATAAAGTAAAAAACGAAGTTTCCAAATAAAAAAAGTGGGCTTTTGCCCACTAAGGAAACAAGAGTAAAAACGAGAAAAAATAAGAAAAAGTAAGAATATGGACGAGATACGTTAAATAGAATAGATATATGAGGGTATATAAAATTTGCCAAGAAAGGCAAAAACAGGTAAAATAAAATAGATTGAAAATGAATAAAAGAGGTGTTCAAAATTTTAAAAAATATTAAAAACCTATTCGTACACATAAGAAGTTCAATAAAACTAATACTTATAGTACTAATATCAGGAATATTAATAACAGGAATAATATCAATCTTTTATAAACCTACATATGCAGTAACAATAAACGGAGAAGCAGTAGGGTATACTGATGATAAAAACGGATTACAAAAGAAAATAAATGAATATATGCAAGGTAAAGAGGAAGAAAACATAGCTTTTATAGATATTGAAACATTACCAGAATATTCATTATGTTTTGTTAAAAGAAATAACATAAGCAATAGTGAAGAAATATTTAATAAAATAGCAAGCTCAGGAACAACATATTATGAATATTATGCAATAACATTAAAAGATGAAGAAAAATACTATGTTGCTACAAAAACTGAAGCAGAAGATGCTATAAAAACATTAAAAGATAAAGATAGTACAAATATAGATGATATAGGTTATACACAAAAATATGGTACAGAAGAACAAAGCTATACAGACCAAGCAACAATAGTTGCAGGTTTATATAAGAAGAGAATAGTAAATACAACACCATACTTTAGTGGAACAATTACAACAGCAAAAGTAGATTTAGGAATTACATTATCAAAACCAATATCTTCAGGATATACAATTACATCCAGATTTGGTCAAAGAAGTAGTGGAACACATACAGGACTTGATATTGCAGCACCAATGGGAACAAATATCCATGCAGCAGCATCTGGTACAGTCGTAACATCTGGTTGGTCAGATTATGGTTATGGATACCACGTAGTTATATCACACGGAAATGGAGTATATACATTATACGGACACTGCAGTCGACTATATGCAAATGTAGGAGATGTAGTAAACCAAGGTGATACAATTGCAGCAGTCGGTTCAACAGGTAACTCAACAGGACCACACTTACACTTAGAAATAAGAGTAAACGGACAAAAATTAAATCCACAATATTATTTATATTAAAAAATAAAGGGTAATTTTCAAAATTACCCTTTTTCGTTATTTAAAATATTTCAAACAAGTGGCAATAGCATTTTTAGGAATGATTACTTTGCCATATTCTTTTAGCTTCCTTTCAAGCAATTCCTCATTTTTAACTCTAGAACTAAACTCAGAAATTGTATATGAAAAGCTTTTTAAATCTGTTACATTTAATCTTAAATTGCTTAAAATTAAATAGTAAGTACCTTTGTATAAAACAAGAGAAGAATTTTTAAGTTTATCAATGAATTTATTTAAATTGCTTGTTTGTATGTAATTGCAAAATTCGCAGAATTCATCAAAAGTATTAAAAGAATAAATTGATAATGCTTTGTTTGGAGTGGTTGTATATCTTTTAGCTTTAGGCTTGTTTTCTTTTAGCTTTTGTGAACCATCGGGTTTTGTACGAGTTATAGTAAATATAAAATTGCCATCAGATGATGCCAAAGCCTCTATTAATAACTTATAATTATGTGTTTTAAAACCAACTTCTGCTTCTGCCTTAGTTAGTAAATCTAAGAACAAGTCTTGAGACTCTAACGAATTAGACATAAAATCATGTAAATCTATATTCTTTTCTCTTAAATCTTCTATTCCTAAAAAAATTCTAATTTTGTTCTCATTCAATTTTTCAATACGCATTAAAAATACCTCCAACTGTTTTGATAATATAATTATATCACTATATAATACAAAAAGAAATGATAAATTTCTGGAAAAAAACTATAAATAATTACATTATATATTGTATTAAAAAATAATAGAAATGTGATTTTTAGATTATATCACAGTTTTTGTGAAAAATAAATATGAAAAGCCTAAAATTTACTATATATGTAAGATGTATGGTATAATATAACTATACATAAAGAAAACTCTACTGATTTAAAAACTTTGAAGATTTTATAAATAAAGGGGGAGTACTTATGAGTAAAAAGAAAATTGTTTTATTAATAGTTATATTATTATTGGCAATGGTTTTGCTATTTATGGCAAACACTTTTAGAAAATTTATGATAGTTAAAGATTTGCAAAATAAGATTGCAATGAAAGCTCAAGACCCAAACTTTTACAGAAAAGCTGTTACAACAGGGGAAAACAGTGAAGTTGTAACAGAAGGTTATAGAAAAGGAGATAAAAAATTCGTAACTATAAAAAGAACTATGAATGGGGAAGAGCTCAAAGTTTCATTATATGATAATGGAACAACAATAAATGTATATACTGAAACATCAGGTAAAAAAACAGTTAAACCAAACGGAAGTAGTGAATTAATATTTGATTTAGCTAATAGGTTAGAAACATTTAACGATTGGCAGACCTTTATAAACTGTATAAAAGCTGAAATTTCAACAACAACATATGATGGTAAAGAATGCTATATAATAAAAAACTTTGAAGAACCTAACATGAATGAAGAAACCGAACTTTACATAGAAAAAGAAACAGGTCTATGTTTAAAATCAACCATTATGAACCAAACATCAGTAATAGAATATGAATTTGATAATGTAACAGATGAAATATTTACAGAACCAGATATGAGTTTATATGAACTAGTAACAGAATAGAAAACAATAAAAAACAAATTGCAAAGTCAAATTTGCAATTTGTTTTTTTTATTGAAAATTATGCATACATCTTGAAAAAAAAGCCATTTGCATATATAATATTTAGGTAAAAACAAACATAAGGAGGAAATACTATGGCAACAAGAGAAAAAAATATATGGATACTATTAGTCTTTTTATTAGCAGGGCTAGTTATTGGAGGTTTACTTGGAGAACTTGCTTCTAAGGTAGATTTCTTATGGTGGCTTTCTTATGGGGAAAGCTTTGGGCTTACAACACCAATCGAACTAGATTTGCATGTAATGACAATTACATTTGGACTATGGTTTAAGATGAATGTAGCAAGTATTATAGGAATGGCGATAGCAATATTTGTTTATAGAAAAGTGTAGATGAAAAATAAAGGGTAAGGAAGGATTTTTATATGAAAATTAAAGAATTACCCTTAACAGAAAGACCCTATGAAAAATTGGAAATTTATGGGGCGGAAAGTTTATCAAATGCTGAATTATTGGCAATAATAATTAAGACAGGTACAAAGGAACAATCGGCTGTTTCAATAGCTCAAAATATTTTAAAATTAAATGAACAGGCAGAGCAAGAAAACTTAAGATTTTTACAGGAAATAGCTTTAGAAGAATTTATGAAAATTAAGGGAATTGGTAAAGTTAAAGCAATTCAGCTTAAAGCAATTTGTGAGCTTACAAAAAGAATTGCAAGACCAATTAATCAAAAGAAACCTATTATAAAAACACCAAAGGACGTTGCAGATATGCTAATACCAGAGCTTAGATATGAAAAACAAGAAAAGGTTAAGGTATTAATACTAAACAGCAAAAATAAAGTTTTAAAAACATATGATGTTTCATTTGGAGGTTCAAATTTTGCATACATAGAGCCAAAAGATGTTTTGGCTGAAGCGATAAAAATGCAAGCACCAAAAATTATTTTAGTACATAATCATCCAAGTGGAGATGCAAAGCCAAGCAAAGGAGATTATAAAGTTACAGATAGAATATATGAAGCGGCACAATTAATGGGAATACAACTTTTAGACCATATAATAATTGGAGATGGATTATATCAAAGTTTACTGTTAGAAAGAAAATAATCTCTTGTTTTTTGAAAGGAATGGATATAAATGAAAATGTTTAGCCTTAAGGGAAAAGATATAGGAATTGACCTAGGAACAGCAAATACTTTAGTAATTTTAAAGGGAAAAGGTATTGTTTTAAACGAGCCATCAGTTGTAGCAATTGATAAAAAAACAGAAGAAATTATTGCAACAGGTTATGAGGCAAAGGAAATGCTTGGAAGAACACCATCTGAAATAGATGCAATAAGGCCACTCAAAGATGGCGTTATAGCAGACTTTACTGCAACACAATTAATGCTTAAAAATTTAGTAGCAAAGGTTTGCCAAAGATATAATGCAGGAAGACCAAGAGTTGTTGTAGGTGTACCTTCAGGTATTACAGAAGTTGAAGAAAGAGCAGTTCAAGAATCTGTCATAAGAGCGGGAGCAAAAGAAGTTTTCTTAATTGAAGAGCCAATGGCTGCTGCAATTGGCGCAGGACTTGATGTAGCAGAACCTACTGGTAATATAATTGTAGATATAGGTGGTGGAACAACTGAGGTTGCTGTTATTTCCCTTGGAGGAATAGTTGTTAGCAATTCCCTAAGAACAGCAGGAGACGAGCTAGATGAAGATATTATAAATTATGTAAAAAAAGAGCTAGGACTAGCAATAGGTCAAACAACAGCCGAGGAAATAAAAATTGGAATTGGTTCAGCTTTGCCACTTATGACAGAACTTAGCATGGAAATTAAAGGAAGAGATTTACAAACAGGTTACCCAAGAACAGTAATAGTAAAATCTTCACAAATAGAAGAAGCAATGAGAAACTCAATTGCAGAAATTGTAGATGTAATAAAAATAACACTAGAAAAAACGCCACCAGAGCTTGCAGCAGATATAGTTGAAAAAGGTGTTGTACTATCTGGTGGGGGAGCTTTAATTAGAAACTTAGATAAATTAATAAGCCAAAAAATAGAAATGCCAGTTTATGTGGCAGAAGACCCTTTAGAATGTGTAGTAAAGGGAACAGGAAAAACATTAGCAGACTTAGAAAAACTAAAAGATGTATTAATAAACGCAAGAAAGAGAAGATAATTTAAAATCCTAAAAATGTTCGGGAGGATAATATGCAAAAAAAACATAGCGGAGCTATAGGTATTATAATAACAATTGTTCTTCTAACAGTTCTTGTTATTATAACAAATATTGATACCTCAAATTTCTCATTTCTTGAAGGTATTGCACAAAAGCTAGTAATGCCAGTTCAAAATGGTTTAACATACCTAAAGAATAAAATTGCAGGTAATAATACATTTTTTGAAGATATAAATAACTTAAAGACTGAAAATGAAAACTTGAAAAAGCAAAATGAAGAATTAAATAAAAGCTTAAGTGAACTTGGAATAATAAAAGCAGAAAATAAGACATTAAGAGAATATGCTAATTTATCAGATGAATATACGAAATACACAACTGTGCCTGCATATATCATTGATAGAGATTGGGAAAATTTAAACAGCACAATAGTAATAAATGTAGGAAAAAGAGAAGGCGTAGAAGCAAATATGCCAGTAGTCTCAGCAGATGGTGTTGTTGGCTATGTTATATCTAGCACAGAAACAACAGCAAAGGTGCAACCAATAATAGATCCATCAAGTAGCATAAGTGGAATAATGAGTATATCAAGAGATAATCTAATAGTAAAAGGGGAACTTGGAAAAAGCAATGAACTTAAAGCAACATATATAAGCGCAGATGCAGATTTAGTATTAAATGATGATGTTGAAACATCTGGTATTGGTGGAATATATCCAAAAGGACTAAAAATTGGGAAATTATTAGAAATTGTAGAAGCAGAAAATGTAACAGAAAAATATGCGATAATAAAGCCAGCAGTTGACTTTTCAAAAATAGAAACAGTGCTTGTAATAATTAAATGAGAGGATTTGATAAGATGGAAAATGATATCTATGTAACACCACTTAGTGGTAGATATGCAAGTAAGGAAATGAGTAGCCTTTGGTCAAACAGCACAAAATATTCAACATGGAGAAAGCTATGGGTTGCCTTAGCAGAAACAGAAAAAGAGCTTGGGTTAGATATTACAGATGAACAAATCAATGAAATGAAAGCAAATGTAAATAACATAGATTTTGATGTAGTTGCTAAAAGAGAAAAAGAATGTAGACATGATGTAATGGCACACATATATGAATTTGGTGAAAAATGCCCAAAAGCAAAACCAATAATTCACTTAGGAGCAACATCTTGCTATGTTACAGATAACACAGATATAATTATGATGAGACAAGGTTTAGAGCTAATAAAGCAAAAACTTGTAAAAGTTATAAGTAACCTTGCAAAATTTGCAGATAAATACAAAGCTGTACCATGCCTTGGTTATACACATTTTCAACCAGCGCAATTAACAACAGTTGGAAAAAGAGCAACACTTTGGTTACAAGATTTACTAGAAGATTTAACAGAATTAGAATTTGTGGAGAAAAACCTAAAACTACTTGGTTCTAAAGGAACAACAGGAACAAGCGAAAGTTTTATGAAGCTATTTAAAGATGAAGAAAAAGTAAAACAAATAGATGGAAAAATTGCAGAAAAAATGGGCTTTGAAAAAACTTTTACAGTATCACGGACAAACATATACAAGAAAGGTAGATTCTAGAGTATTAAACTGCTTAGCAGGAATAGCAGAAAGCTGTTCGAAATTTGCAAATGATATGAGACTTTTGCAACATGAAAAAGAACTTGAAGAACCATTTGAAAGCAAGCAAATAGGCTCATCAGCAATGGCATATAAAAGAAACCCAATGAGGAGTGAAAGAATTAATTCACTTTCAAGACATGTTATAGCATTAAGCAATGATACAAAAATAACAACAGCAACACAATGGCTAGAAAGAACACTAGATGATTCAGCAAATAAGAGAATATGTGTACCAGAAAGTTTCCTAGCGGTTGATGGAATATTAAAAATATATGGTAATATTACAGAAGGAATAGTTGTTTACGAAAATAGAATAAGAGCAAATATAATGGAAGAACTTCCATTTATGGGAACAGAGGAGATACTTATGAATGCTGTATTAAAAGGTGGAGATAGACAAGAATTACATGAGAAAATAAGAGTTCACTCAATGGCAGCAGGAAAGCAAGTAAAAGAGTTTGGCAAACCAAATGATTTAGTTGAGAGAATTGCAGAAGACCCAAGCTTTGGACTAAGTAAAGACGAGATAATTAAGATATTAAATCCAGAGAACTTGTGTGGAAGAGCAAAAAATCAAGTAACAGATTTTTTAGAAGCAGAAGTAAAACCTGTTTTAAAAAAATATGCAGAATTAATAAAAGACGTAAATGTAGTATTAGAAGTATAATAAAAAACAAGCGATTTCGCTTGTTTTTTTATATCATTTCATCTCTTTCAAGTGAAAACTTTGCACCTTTTTCTACAGCAGTTTTTGAAGAAGTGCTTCCCTTTTTGTGGTTTCTAGAATGTAGTTCTGGAGCTACTTCAGGTTCAACATCTGGCTCTAAATCTGTTTCATTATTAGGAGCAGTTTGCTCATCAAAATCTTCTTCCTGCTCTGACTCAGAATTTATTTCAATCTCATGGCTCTTTTCCGGTTCTAAAACAGGAACTTCCTCAATTTCAACTTCTTCTTCAGGATTAACATCCGGTGTAACTTCAGCTTTTTCCTCAGATTTAACATCAGGAACAACTTCAGTTTCAGTTTCTTTTTCAGGTTTAATGTCAGGCTCAATTTCTGCTTTAAATTCTTGTTCAGGCTTAACATCAGGTATAACTTCAGTTTCAGCTTCTTCCTCAGGTTTAACATCAGGAACAACTTCTGTTTCAGTTTCTTCCTCAGGTTTAATGTCAGGCTTGATTTCTGTTTCAACATCATCCTTAGACTCAGCTACATCGTTTATGTTTTCATCAACATGAATTGTTACTTCTGTTTCACCATTTTTTTCAGGCTCTAAGTGAATTAACTCATAAGCTGTTAATTTACTTTCTGGAAATTTTTCCATAAAGAGTTCAAGTTTTGGTTCAATTTTAGCTCGTTTTATAGCCTTTGCTTTTGTAACATTTTCATTAATGATATTTAATCTATATCTATCTTCAGGTGTTAATTCTTGCTCTGTTGAAAGCATACCTAAAAGCTGAATAACAACTTCCTTTTTAGTGTCATCAATAGAATTATATTCGCTTAAAGATAATAATCCATTAGCATCGGTATCCATTTTAGGCATTTTGTATTTTGTACCAACTGGTGGTAAATCATAAGCAAACTTAGACATAAGGCTTGTTACAATTGCACATTTTGCGTCATCATCTAAAAGGTTAATGTATTTACTATATTTGCAAGTCCAATTGAATAAACCATTAACGTCTCCTGCATTTTTATCGGCAATTTTAAAGAAATCATGTAAAGCATCTTGTACTATAAGTGGAGTACTTACAGGGTCGATAGTTATAACTTGACCATTATTTAAATCTAATTCTGTAATACTACTAAAATTATCAGCTAGGAATTTAGCATCTAACGCATTAGATAATTTACTATCCACGTTTGCTTTAAAATCATCATTAAAATCTTGAGTTGGGTATAATTTTTGCCATTCTTCAATAGTAGATTTGAACTCAGCTTCATCTTTGAACTTTTCAGGATGCTCAACAATAGAAGAAAGTTCCTTATAAGCAAGGCTAGAATCAAACTTTTCTAAAATCCTAGTTCTATTAGATTTACTAAGCAACTGCCCAACTACGTGAGGGTATTTTTCCTTTAGAAAATTTAATGGATATTCCTTATATAAATTTTCCAAGTCTTTATCTAACTGTTTAGGGTCTTTATGTTTTTCAGCTTTGTCTAGCACATCACGAAGCTTTTCTAAACCTTTTGCAGGGTCTTTTTTAGATAATGCCTCAAACACAGCAAAATCCTTTAAAACAGTTTCAATAAATTCTTTGCTAAGCATATATTTAATTTTTCTTTTTAATTCATCACTAAACAAATCTATAGGATAACGCTTTTTCCACTCAGCAAGGTCTGATTGAAACCTAGCATAATCTTTTGTGGTTTGAGCATTAGAAAATATTTCACAAAGTAAAAAGTATGCTTCTAATTCATCAAAATCTCTTAGTTTGTTTTTTGCTTCATCTGTTAGTTTGTCTATTTCAACAACACTATCGCTCATAGTTACCTCCATAAATTTCCAACTAGTACTATTATATCACGTTATTTTGCAGTAAACAATTGATTTTGCGAAATTTTAATGATAAAATGTTAGTATTCAGGAATTTATTTAAAAGTCCGCCAAATCTCGCCTTGAGATTTTTGTATTTATTTAAAATCGAACCCACGTTTGCGACGCCTAAAGAAGCTTTTCGGGGGTCTTCGATTTTCTCTAAATACAAAACTCCTGCGTTTGGCTACTTGAGAATTATTAATTAAAGTCTGAATAATAAAAAGAAAAAACTTAAAAGGTGAATGAAATGTTAAAGAGAAATGAAACAAGAAAAATATTTGTAGGTGGAGTTCAAATTGGTGGACAAAACAAAGTTGTAATACAATCTATGACAAATACAAAAACAAAGGACGTGGAAAGAACAGTAGAGCAAATTTTAAAATTAGAAGAAGCTGGCTGTGAAATTATTAGAGTTGCATGCTTGGATGAAGAAGATGCAAAGGCTATAAAGAAAATAAAAAAACAAATACACATTCCAATAGTTTCTGATATACATTTTAATTATAGAATAGCCCTAGAAGCTGCAAAAGCTGGAGTTGATAAAATAAGAATTAACCCAGGTAATATAGGCTCAATAGATAGAGTAAAACAAGTTGTAGATGCATGTAAGGAAAGGAAAATTCCAATAAGAATTGGTGTGAACAGTGGTTCAATGCCAAAAGATATCTTGCAAAAATATGGTGGAAAGCCTACTGCAAAAGGAATGGTAGAAAGTGGGCTAAGACATATAAGAATCTTAGAAGATTTGGATTTTTATGATATAGCACTATCTTTAAAGGCATCAGATTTAAACTTATGTATAGAAAGCTACGAAGAAGCTGCAAATACAATAAAATATCCTTTGCATTTAGGCGTAACACATGCTGGAACTGAATTTAGTGGAACAGTAAGTTCTAGTATAGGCTTAGGAACATTGTTAAGAGAAGACATAGGAGATACAATGAGAGTATCACTATCTGCAGACCCAGTAAAAGAAATAAAAGTTGCAAAGGAAATATTAAAAGATTGCAAATTATATGAATCTCCAACACTAATTGCTTGCCCAACATGTGGAAGAATACAATATGATTTAATTCCAATTGCAAATGAAATAGAGGATTTCTTGCAAACTATACACAAAAATATTACGGTAGCAGTAATGGGCTGTGGAGTAAATGGCCCAGAAGAAGCAAAACACGCAGATATAGGCATAGCAGGAGGAGTAAAAGAAGGGCTTCTATTTAAAAAAGGTGAGATTATAAGAAAAGTAAAACAAGAAGAAATTGTTAAAGTTCTAAAAGAAGAAATATTAAAACTATAATTAAGAGAGGTAAAAAATGGAAATTATAATTGGTAAAACTGCAGGATTTTGCTTTGGTGTAAAGAATGCTGTAACCAAGGCAGAAGAAGCATTAGAACAAAATGAAGAAATATATTGCTTAGGAGAATTAGTACATAACAAACAAGTTACCGAAAGGCTTACACAAAAAGGAATGCATTTTATAGATAATATTACAGAAGCTAAAGGAAAAACAGTTATAAGATCACATGGTGTAGAAAAGAAAACATATAAACAAGCAGAAAATATAAAAATTGATTTAATAGATTTAACATGTCCAAAGGTCTTACACATACATAATATTGCGGAAGAATATGCTAAAAAAGGTTTTTATATAATCTTAACAGGTGATGAAAACCACCCGGAAATGCTTGGAACAGCAAGTTTTTGTGGAGACCACTATTACATATTAGAAGATGAAGAAAACATAGAAAAAGCAATAGATGAATTTAAAAAATCAAAACTAAACAATGTTTTGTTAATATCACAAACAACATATAGCTTAGAAAAATTTGAAAAAATAGCAGAAAAACTACAAAAAGAAATTCCAAGCATTGAAATAATAAACACAATTTGTAATGCAACAAAAATGAGACAAGAAGAAACTGAACAAATGGCTAAAGATGTTGATATAATGATAATTGTTGGAGGAAAGCATAGCTCAAATTCAAACAAATTATATGAACTTGCAAAGAAGTATTGTAATAATGTATTATTTGTAGAAACAGCAAGTGAACTTAACAAAAAACAAATCGTAGCAGAAAAAGAAAACCGTGAAAATGAACCTTCCGTAAGAATAGGAATTATGGCAGGAGCATCAACTCCTAAAGAAAGTATTGACAAAGTAGTTGAAAAAATAAAAGAAATGTGATACAATAGAAAAGGAAAATATTAAAAAAAAGAAAGGCAGGTAAAAATGAATCAAATATTAGTATCTCAAAAACTATATGTAACACCCGGAATGAAGAAAAAAAAGAAACTATTTAAAATAGAATTCTTTTTATCTGTTTTTGCGCTTATTGGATTGTCTACATATGGAATTTGCTCTGCTTATGACAGAAATAAAAGCGAAGCCGTTTCTAGGGAAATACTAGGGGCAATGCAAGTTCAGCCAGAAAGAATAATTGTTGAGGAACAAGCAGTTGTACTTGTTTTAAATGGACATGAAGGTGATTCTAATAGATTGTTGGATTCAACTGAAATAGAAAAAGTAATGGTAGAAAGGGAAATAGCCATTCCTGAAGAACAAAAAGTAACAGCAAGAGACGGAACAGAATATTATACTATTGGACAGATAGATATACCTACAATTGATTGCCATTACCCAATCCTTGCTAGTGATACTGAAAATTTTGATACATTACTTAAAATTGCACCAGTAAAATTTCATGGAGCAAATCCAAATGAAGTGGGAAACTTTTGCATAGTAGGGCATAACTACAGAAATTCACAATTCTTTAGCAAAGTTCCTCGTCTTGAAAATGGAGATATAATACAAATAACAGATACTTTTGGGGAAGTTGTACAATATGAGGTGTATGATAAGTTTATTGTTAAAAATACTGATACATCATGTACATCTCAGCAAACAGAAGGTAGAAGGGAAATAACCTTAATAACTTGTACAAATGCAAGCAATGACGATAGGGTTATAGTAAAAGCAAGAGAAAAAACTACATAAACATATAAAAAAGACGTATGAAATTATACGTCTTTTTATATGCTATAAAGCCGGATAAATTAAGTAAAAAAAAACAAACAAAAAAATATAGAAGATGCCTCCAAACACTTGAAAAAGTTGACATAAACGTGTATAATTATAAGTGTAGAGAAATGTCACAAAAATGTCAAAATTTGATAAAAAATAGGAGACTTACGAATAGCCGTAAGTAGAGACTATAAAATATCAAAAAAACTATATATTGACAATATAAGATATTTATTTTATATATATTAAAGAAGTTAGTTATAGGAGGAGTTTATGTTTACAGGAAAAAATGTGAAAAAATTTGTAATTGTATTTTTAATTATAAGCCTAATATATGCAAATTTAAGCACAACTATATTGGGCGTGATTTCTTATGCTCAAGAAAATACTGAGGTAACAAAACCAAAAGGAGAAGAAGAAAACAAAACTTTTCAGGTTGAAATCTCTGACTTTACAAAAAATGAAATGTCTGAGAAGGAGACAGAATATCAAGAGAAAATTACTTTAACACCAAACAAAGAAAAATCTTTTGAGAAAGTCACAATATCTGATATTGAAACTTTTATTGGAAAAGAAATTATAGATAATGAAGAAGAAAATGTAAATAGTATAAACACTTTTTATAGAGCAACAAAAATAGACAAGTTGCAACTTCTAGATGCAATGGGAATAGATGGAAAATTGAATCTTTACTATGAAATACTAGAAACAGAAAATATTAGTGATGAAACAGAAAACGTTGAGAAATCAAGTGAAAACAGAGAAGAAAATCAAAAAGTCGAAATACCAACAGGAACAATAGTAGCAAGGGATGGAAAAACAACAATAGATAGGGAAACTGAAACAGATGAAAATGGATATATAACAGTAGTATATCCTGATAATACTACTGCTGTTAAGGTTGAATTGATTGGACAAATAGAAAAGACAGAAAAAATTGAACTTGTGAACAATAAGTTTATAGAAATTGTTAGTGATTTAGATATGATTCAAATTATAAAAACAACAAAACAAGTTGATTTTGAAAACAATAATGAATTAATATCAAATACTGAGACAACAACTAAAAATATTTATTATTCAAAAACTTTAGCAGAACTAGGAGTAGATAAAACTCAAATAACTACAGGTGTTGAGAATAAAATAAGTTTTACAATCACATTACATACAGATAGAGTAATATATGATCTATATAAAAATCCATATTTTGCTATTGAATTACCAAAAGAAGTAAAAAGTATTAGTATAGATGAAGCTGTTGCTTTAAACAATGCTTGTTTTGAGGGAGCTTCAATTGATATTGTAAATAATGAAACTGATAAAAAAATGATTGTTATAAAACTTGAAGGAGAACAAACAGAATATACAAATTCCGAACAAGAAAATATGCAAATTGTAGTTAATGCAAGAATTAAAACTGAAGAATTCATGCCAACAACATTGGAACAGGTTAATTTGTATTATCAAAATGAAAACGTGACAACATATGATGGAATTGAAAAACAAGAAAATGGCAATCAAACTACACAAATAGAATTAGCTTCAAACAAAGAAGTTATGGTAGAAAGTAAAGTGGTTTTTGGGGAAGAATCAATTAGCTCAAGAGAAAATCAGGATACTATTATTATGGAACCAAATAGCTATGCAAATGTTACAATAATTGGAACAGTAATAAACAACGTTGGAGAAGACATACAAAATGCAAAAATTTTAGGTACAGTAACTAATATGGGAGCAATTTCTGGTGTAGAGACAGTTTATTATACAGAAAATCCAAATGCTGATGTTAACCTAGAAAATTCAAATAACAAATGGAGCAAAGAATTTACAACAAATGCCAAAAAGTTCTTAATAGTCTTAGATGAATTTAAGCAATCTGAGATTGTGAATTTTGGATATTATATGTACTTACCACAAAATGCAGAAGAAGATATTGAACTTGAAGGAGCTTTTGAAGTTTATGATAACAACAATAAAGTTTTAAATGTTTCAAATAAAAAAATATTACAAGAAGCAAGAAAGTTTAATATATATGAAGACGAACAAATTAAAGCACAAATAGATATAGAAAACAAAGATATAATTGTTGGAGAAAATTTTGATGGAACAATTAGAATTGAGAATAAAACAAATGAAATAATATCAGGAATGGAAATAAACATTGATTTACCAGAAAATCTTGAAAGAAAAAATACAACAATAGAAGCTAATGGTACAAATGTAAAATCCCTTGTTAAGGCAGAAAAAAATGTACTTAATATAAAAAGCTTAAATATTGATGCTAACACAACAGTTGAGATTAATCTAACAATAAACGCTAATGGAGTAAAAGAGGCAAATCAAAAATTAGGGGCAGATATAAGTTATAATAATAAGAAAGAAAATATTTTTGATAGAGTAAAAATTATTGAAAAACCACAAACAAAGGTAGAAGCAACAATAACATCAGACAAGGGAAATCAACCGGTAAGCTCAAATGAAATAGTTACTTATAAAATAACATTAGTAAATAGAGGAGAAGCAGATTCAAATGTTGATGTAGCTATGCCAGAATTTGACAAAATAAGCATTCAAACTATGGAGAGTATAAATACAGCAACAGGAGAAACAAAAAAGATAAGTAGCGGAGACTTAAAGGGTATAATACAAAACATAGCCATAAAATCTGGTGAAAAAGTTGAAATATATGCTGGAGCAATAGCAAAAACACTTGAGAATGATACAACAGAAATTATTTATGCAAATATTATTGGGGACAATATAAATGAGACTACCACAAATAAAATAGTTACTAATATTCAAGGAGAAAAGAAAGAGGAAATTTCAAGCGAAAATGATATTACAAATGTTGAAAAGACTTTAAATACAATTACAGGTATAGCATGGATAGATGAAAATGAAAATGGACAAAAAGATATGGATGAAACATTGCTAACAGGTATTGAAGCCGTTTTAGTAGACACAACAACATCGCAAGAAATTGCTAAAGAAATTACAAATAATAAAGGTGAATATGTATTTAGCGAGATACCAGATGGAAATTATGTAGTGGTATTTAAATATGATGTAGAAGATTTTGATGTAACAAATTATACAAGTAAAAACACTTCAAATGGATTAGAATCAAATATTGTTAATGCAACACAAAACAATGAAACAACAGCAAAGACAGAGGTTTTAAAACTAAAAGATGGTGATACTGAAAATATTAATGCAGGATTTGTAGTAAGTAAGAAATCTGAAATCATAGTAGAAAAGAAGATTAATAAAATAACTAGATTTGATGAAAATGGAATTACTGTATATAGCTTTGAAAATTCAATGTTCCCAAAAACAACAAAAATTAGTAATGAAAAACAAGAGGAAGTAGTATTGGTAGAATATGAATTTAAAATTACAAATAAAGGAAATGCAGAGGGGTATATAACACCATTAACAGAAAAGATTCCAGAAAAAATGTTATTTACTTCAGAAATTAACATTGATTGGTATGAAGGAAATGATGGCAAAATCTATTCTTCAGCATTAATTAATAAAAAACTTGAACCAGGAGAAGAGGTAACAATAAAATTAATCTTGACACAGAAATAAACAAAAAAATAGGAGGTAAGAACTTAATATGAATAAATGCAAATTAAAACTACTAATTATATCTACTATTATAATTGCAATGACTATATTAGGAATAATGGCTTTTAGTAACAAATTAGATGTATATGGGTATAGTGTGCGGACAGATTGTTCATTTTTCTGAATTAAATCCTAATGCTAATTTCTATTGTATTGAGTATGGAATCAACTTCCAAGAGGGAGACTACTATTGTTATGAACATGCCAACATACCAAATGATGCTGCATATGTTATAGGAAATATAGATCCAACGAAATATAGTTATAATGACGGAGTGTTTAGAACAGACATAAGACAAAATTATTTATGGGAAGTTCTAAATGGAAGCTCACACAAGTATGATTATCCAGGAATGGCAGCAGACATTGATGCTTTAAAACAAGAAGCAAATATTGTAGAAAGCCTAAATAGTAATTCAATTAGTATTATAAACAATAATGGAGAATTTATAACGCCATCAGCAGATGGAAAATTTGGACCATTTGTTATTAACTATCCAAGTGTAAATGGAAAACCAGTAGGAAAAAGTTTTGAAGTGTTAATTAATGGACAAAAGTTAACCAACATTCCCGAAAGTGGAAAAGAATTTTATCTTACAGAACAAGATGGAATAAAATTAGGAGACAAAAACACTATTGAAATTAAATATAAGGCTACAAAATATACGGGTGAAATGGATAAATTTACTAAAATAAGAGATGCGAGAGTAGACTTTAAATGTAATAGTTGTGGTAATACTTTTTCAAAAGATGTAACTGCGATAAGACAAAATGGGCAAATCGCTTTAGACAGTAGTGTAGGACGTGTTGCTTGTTCATGTGGAAGTTATGACGTTGATGTAACTAATGCCGCATTTAGTGATGGATATGTAGATACGCAAGATGCAGCTATTGTAATGGTAGCACCTGAAAATATAGAATTAGAAGCATCTATAGAATTTTGGGCAGGAAGAAAACTTGAAATTGATTTAACTAAAGTAGATAATGGTAAACTTGCTAATGTTTTAAAGGACATTCAATTTGATGTTACTATTTCAGGAGATGATAAGGCTTTCATTCAGTTACCAGATGGAACAAAAGCAACATCAACAACACTTACAACTGATTCTAATGGTGAAAGCAAACTAACTATAATTACAACAAAAGAGAATATAACAGTAACTTTCACAGAGAGGGATAATAAATTTTATATAGATAATGGACCAATAGAAATCGATTTTACTTTTAATACTGCAAGTAAAACATGGAATGCAAGCATTAAGAATGAAACATCACTTAGAGATGTTGTTTCAATAAAACAAGAAGGAGATTGGTTTCAATTCAAATTAAAAATTGTAAATATTGCAAAGATTGAAGATTTAGTATTAACTAAACTTAATAAATCAGTGCCAGGAGAAATATTGCCTGGAATTGAATTTAGAATAACTTTAAAAAATGCAACAGATATGCAAAACAATTCAGTTATAATAGTAAAAACAGATTCAAATGGAAATATAAAGCTTGGAACATTAAAAGTTACAGACCCAAATGAAGACATTGAAATTACTATTGAAGAAACCGGAGTTTCATCCTCAGCAAAAGTTAATTATAAAGGTTTATACCCTGGAGGATCTGCTAAGATTACAATAAGACATGCTAAAAATGGATGTGATGTAAGTGTCACAGGCGCAGATAAGGACGTTATAAATGCAAACTATGACTTAGAAAAAAACATGGTAGTTCTAGAAGTATATAATGAAGTAACAATAAATTTATCTGGAGAAGTATGGCTTGATGGACAAACAGGTATAAAACCAGTAAAAGAACCAGATAACAAAAAAGGGGCAGCAGAAGATAGAATTGAAAATATCAAAGTTGTTGCAAAAAGAGTTTCTGATAATGCAGTAGTAGATACAAAATATACAGATGCAAATGGAAAATATATATTTGAAGATCTTCCAGCTAGTATAACAGGTAATATTCAATATGTAATAGAATTTACATATGATGGAATTAATTATATTGCAGTAACTCCACATATAGGGGCTGCAAATGAGGATTCTGATGCTCAGGAAAGGGATAGGGCTGCATTTAATGCAAGATTTGCTACAATTACTAAGGGCCAAGCAACTGGAACAGATGGAACAAGAACAAATCTTACATATACATATGATGCAACGAGTGCGAAGTTACAAACAATGGATGGAAGAGACGTAAAACAAGAATTTGCAATGATAGCTACAACAGAACCAACTAGATATAATGAGAATACAGAAGATATAGACTTAGGATTAGTGAAAAAGGGAGTTGACTTAGCTGCCTTTACAGATTTATATTCAGCTACTGTATCAATAAATGGAGAAACAAAAACATATAATTATAATGACCTAAGTAAATTAGATGGTAATCTACTAGTAAATGGTGAAGTAAAACCTTCATATAATTTATACCTATATAATTCAGATTATAACTACAGAATAGGAGATTATAAGGGGTTAGGAACAAGTAGAGTTTATGATGGAATGGATCCAACACAAAGTAGTAGCATGAATAAAACACTAACAGATGAGTTAGATGTAGAATTAAAATATCAAATATTATTAAATAATCAAAGTGCTACAACAGCAATAGTTAATTCAATAGCGTATTACTATGATTCACATTTACAACTTACAACTGCAATTACTGGAGCAGTATCTGATGGAACAGTAGTTATAGATGGTGTAACATACAACAAAATATTAATACCAATTAACCAAGAATTTACAGAAACAAATAATCAAGGAGTGGCTGAGATAACATTTAAAGTTAGTAAAGATGGTTTAGCAAATTCTATACATTTAGGAGACATGAAAACATGGATAGAAATAACATCTTACTCAACGGATACAGGATGTATAGATACTGATTCTGAACCAGATAATATTGATATACACAAAGCAGAAGATGATACAGATGATGCAAGAGGAATAAATATTCAAAAAAACAATGCACAAAGAAAAATTTCTGGTTATGTGTTTGAAGATGCTAAAGGCAATGATCACGGAACTGTAACTCCTGGAAATGGCACATATGAAAATGGTGAACAAAAGATTAACGATGTAATAGTTCAGTTAATTGAAATTAAAAAAATAAACATAAATGGCAATGTAACAAAACTTGAATACATTTGGCAAGAGACAACAACAGGTTCAAATAAGGTAAAATATATACCAACAAATGGTGTTTATGGTGATATTCCAGAATATAATGTAACAAACAATGAGGGAGAATATACATTTGAAGGTTTCATACCAGGAGAATATATTGTAAGATTTATTTATGGAGATGGAACATACTGGGATACAGCAATAGATACACAAAATATTTTAAAATATAATGGTCAAGATTATAAATCAACTGCAGATAAGTATTATGATAAGACATATTTTGACAATAATTCATATGATGAAAACAGTTCAATGGCAAGAGATAATGAAGCAAGAAGATTAGAAGAAATGAATTATGCTATGCAACCAGAAAGAAATGTATCAGATTTAATAATTGATAGCAAAGGAAAACTTAATGAATATAATTGGATGTGTGCAGAAACATCTTTAGTTCAAATTCCAATATCAGAAACAGATGATACCTCTCAAATAGTAGCAAAAGCCATAAATTTTGGTTTAGAGGAAAGACCTGCTTCAAAGCTATCATTGGAGAAACATGTAACATATGTAAACCTTGTAGGTGTTGCAACAGCAAATGCAGATATAGATAATTATACGACAGCTAACGGAATGGTGCAAATTATACATACTCAAGGAAGTTCAAAATTTAGTACATTATCAGATGCAACAAGTAAACAAAAAGATGAAGTAGGATCTTGGAAACTAGAAACACAAATTGAGAAAATAAATGGAACTATAGAAATTGGATACACATATGTGGTTTCAAATAATGGAGAACAGGAATATATTGGAACACAGTTAAATAATGAATTGAATGTTGATGGAAAAACATATTTGCAAATTGCGGCAGAAATTAAGGAAAAAATGAAAAATTCAGATCATTATTCAATAGGTACATATGTTGGAACAAGATATTACACAGGAAATATAGGAAGCAATGATAAAGAAGTAGGTGTTAAGTTTAAAATTGAAGATTATCTAAATAATGCAATAGCTACAGAAAGCTCTTTTACAAGAGTAGAACAAGACAAAGAACTTTACATATATGATGGAAATAATCCAAGTTCAAAGAAGCAAAAAGTTGATGTGCTACAAACAAACGAAATAGAGCTTAATGCAGAAGGACAAAAAACATACAAAACAACATTAAAAACAACTAGGGATATAGATTCAACAAGTACAAATAAAAATTATACATTTAGAAGCTATGCAGCGCAGTTAGTACCATCAAATGGCATAAAGACAAGTAGAACAGGTACTTTAGATAAATTATCAAAACTTGGAAACTTAAAGTATATACAAGCTGATGTAGGAATTCAAACTCTTTCAGGAATTATTAATATGGATGAACAAGATGAATTTATTGCAGAATCAGTAATAATTACAGTTGAAACAGGTGCAGACCAAAAATCACCAATATTACTTATAGTATCAATAACAGGAGGCTTAGTATTAATAGCAGTTGGTATAGTTCTAATCAAAAAATTTGTAATTAAATAACAATAAAAATGAAGTGAACCTAAATAAGGCTCACTTCATTTTTCATTTTAATTATAGAGCTTGTATTCTTCTAATATCTTCAGGTTGCTCATCTAAAATTTTTAAGAAAACTTCTGCAATTTCTGGGTCAAATTGTGTACCAGAATTCTTTTTGATTTCTTCTTTTACAACATCAATAGGAAGAGAATCACGATATGAACGTTTAGAAGTCATTGCATCAAAAGAATCGGCAACTGTGGCAATTCTAGCAAGATAAGGTATTTCTTCTCCTTTAAGTTTTCCTGGATAGCCATGTCCATCAAAACGTTCATGATGGTGTTTAACAATAGGAATAATATCTTTAAAAATGGTTGCATTTGAAAGTATATGTGCACCAATTGCGGGATGGTTTTTAATTTCAGAATATTCTTCATCATCTAGTTTATCAGTTTTTAGTAAAATACTGTCAGGAATTCCAATTTTTCCAATGTCATGGAATAAACCACCAATTTTTAGAGTTTTTAGATCATCTTCAGAAAGTCCAAGAGCCTCACCAATTAAAACAGAATAAGCAGAAACTCTATCTGAATGTCCTCTAGTATAAGCATCCTTTGCTTCAACAGTGAAACGTAGTATTTCAATAGTTTCCATGTAAGCAGATTCTAGTTTATCATATGTAGTTTTTAATTCATCATTAATCTTTTTTATAAGCTGCATTTGAGAGACAGCCTTAATTCCAGATTCAATTAACAATAGAAGCTGGTCAAATTTATCACTTTTTTCACAATATCCTTGAATATCTAATCTTTTTATTGTATCAAGGGGGGGAGCTAAATCCTTATGGCCAGTAAGCAATAAGATATATAAATCCTTGTTGAATTTCCTTATTTCTTCAACAACTTGGTCACCATGGATAGGTGTCATTAAAAAGTCTAGTAGCATTAAATCAAAATGTTCGGTTCTTACTTTTTCAATTGCTTCTAAAGGGTTAGTTACACCAACAAAAGTATAGCCAGCTTTAGATAAGAAAACTCTTAAAGAATCAAGAATTCCCACTTCATCATCAACAGCTAATATTCTATATTGTAGGTTTTCACTTGTATGAATATTCTTACGCATAATAATATACCTCCAAAAAATTATTCTGCATATATTATATAATAAATTCAAAAAAAAACAAGAAAAAACAAGAAAAAAAGTGGAAAATACTTGTAAAATATGGTATAATCAAAAAGGTAACATAATTTACACAAGGAGAAAATTATGGTTTTTAAAGATTATTATAAAATATTGAATTTAGATACAAGCAAAGTAACTCGGAAGCGAAATAAAACTAGCATTTAGAGAACAAGCCAAAAAATATCATCCAGATATTAATAACCAAAGTAGCCAATATGAGGAACGCTTTAAAGATATCAATGAAGCATATAGGGTTCTATCAGATAGCAGTAGCAAAAGAAAATATGATAGAATTTGGAATTCAAAGGTTGGCAGAAAGAAAAAACAAGAACAAAATGCAGAAACAAAACAAGAAAGAGGTTCTGTAGCACACGAATTTTTCAATATGTTCTTTGGTGAAACAGAAAAAGCTCCAATGAAAGAAAATAAAAACATTCCAGCAAAAGGCGAAAATATAGAAACAGAGATAAACGTAAAATTAGAAGATGCATATTATGGGGCAGAAAAAAAGATCTCATTAAGAACAGTAAAAGGACAAATGAAAACTTTTTCTGTAAAAGTTCCAGCAGGCATTAGAAATGGCGAAAAAATAAGGCTTCTAGGACAAGGCAAAGAAGGTATAAATGGTGGAAAAAACGGAGACTTATTTATTAAAATTAACATAGAGAATAATAAAAAGTTTACTTTAAAGGGTTGTGACATTATTACAAGTGTAGCAGTTTCTCCATGGGAAGCGGCTCTAGGAAAGAAAATTAGTATAGATTCAATAGAGGAAAATATAAGTTTAAATATACCTGCAGGAACACAAAGTGGTGAACAGATAGTAATACCTAATAAAGGATATAAAGATGGATTAGGTGGAAGAGGAAATCTAATTGCAGAAATAAAAACTGTAGTTCCAAAGGAGCTTTCAGAAAAAGAAAAAGCATTATTTACAGAACTACAGCATATATCTACCTTTAACCCAAGAGCTATGTAATTACTTTATATCGCTGTTTTCGCAGATAGAAAGAAGTAACTCAATTTGTTTAAGTTCATCATCTTGCTTTAAGGCATAAAACAAAGCAGTTGCAACAGAATTATCATTTAAATAAAATTCTGAAGTAGAAATCAAATCAGAGATAGTAGTAAATTCAATACTACTATCTTTTTGTTGTATTTGATTAATTACAAATGAGGTTATTTTATTTTTTAAAAGTTCAATACATTTATTATATTGTTTGGTTTGAAAGTAATTTTTTAAAATATCATTATCTAACATTATCTTCACCAACTTCTACATAATTATTTTGTTTTTTAGTATATCTTTTCCCGGTTCTTAAATCAGTGTAAATAACAGGTTGACGGGATAAGATAGGCTTTCCGTTTGAAGTACTTGGTGTTTCTTGCATTAAGTGAGGAGGAAATTTTCCATTTGTTAAAAAATATAAATGTTCCCAGAGATCTTTGTTTGGACCATTTTTTGTACCTTCTCTGATAATAGGTCTGTGCCTTTTAGGTATTGGCATAATAATACTAGATTTTAATAATCTATTATTTACAATAAAGTCTTGACTTCCTTGGTATTCAGGAAAGGTATAGCCATTACCTTGGCACTTTAATATATCCATCAAATCATCTTTTTTCATATGAAAACGAAAAGGTCTATTAAAACCTTCAACATCAAATCCAAGTAAGACTTTAGGACCTTGAGCAACAGAGTCGACAAACACACCATTATCTAAGAATTCATTCCTTATAATACCCCAATTTTTTAAATGTGGATTAGCTAAAAGTCCTTTTACAATAGGAACAAGAGTTGTATCCTTTTTATAATAAGCAAAGGTTCTCAAATTTGTGAAAGGAGCTGAAAAAATGGAATCCATTAAAAAGTTATTATCAGAATGCAATTCCTTTGAGAAATGACTAGCATATGCTTCTCCGATTTGCTTATTAACTTGTCTATAAAAACTTGTATAATCTCTAGAAAGAGAATCAGAAAAATTTGAACCCTGTTCAACTTCTTTTGTAAATACATATTTTTGATGCAATAAAAATGATTCTCCTAGCAAATCAGAAAGAAATGTATATTTTTGCAAAGCCGAAACTAAACTACTTTCACTAGGTGAAAATTGAGTTTTTCCATCTATTATATCTTGCCACAAATCTAAAGAATTAATTGCAGAAAAGGCTTTATCCATACGAGTTGCCTCTTTTGCAAATCGGTTACACCAAAATGCACTAAGGAAACAAAGTTCCTCTGCATCTAAGGATTTTAAGTAGTCTTCACAAAATGCATCATCAAGACCAACAGAATCCTTATCAAATTGAAGTGTTGAAAAATCATACTTTAAACTTGATGTTCCAGAGCTTATACATTCATTTTGATATTTTGCTAAATATGACTCAAGCAAGCCAAAACCACGAAAATATCTATGTAAAGCTTCTAAGAAGGAAATTTGGGATTCTTTTATACGATCTTCACAACCTTTTTTTTGATTTTTTAACATTTCAATTATTTTATCGTTTATTGTTTTTTTACTTAATATTTTTGAAGCCAATGAAAGAAAAAGTTTTGCATCTTCAGGGGATACACCTTCAATATCTATATCTTTTGGATTCATTCCAGGAGTAAACCCTATTTTTTCGGCAGTAGCTTCAATAATAGAAACTTCATCAATTGCATTAATTAAAGCTAATTTTTTTGATCGTTCTAAATTAGAAGTATATACTGTGTGTGTATTTGGCTTATCTTTAAGAAGAGGATAATTTTGAGTAATAAAGCCTATATCTCGTAAGATACTGTTAATAGCTTGAAGTTCATATATACTAGAATCTACATAAGAATATTTTGAGCATGTATCAAAAATTTCATCTACAAAAATTTCTAAAGTATCCTTTAATTCAGCTGTATCAGTTATTTCATATTTTTTTATAAAAGCTTGGATAATAGGAATGTAAAAATTTAAACCTTCTCTCAAATTAGAAATTGAGTATGCAGGTGGAATAAAATTTTTTGCACTATTAAACCTTTGCACTATTGTCTTATCAAGCATTAAAATCACCTATATAAATTATACTATTTATATAGGTGAAAAGCAAATTATTTGTACATTTTTTTTATTCTTTCAATTGCATTTTTTTCCAGTCTTGAAACCTGAGCTTGAGAAATACCAATCTCATTTGCTACTTCCATTTGAGTTCTTCCATCAAAAAATCTCCTTGATATAATAGATTTTTCTCTATTGCTTAACTTTTTCATAGCTTCTGCAATGGTTAAAGTTTCGGCCCAAAATTCATCTGTATTTTTAGAATCTTTAACTTGATCCATAACATAAATACTTTCACTTCCTTCATTATAAACCGGTTCTTGAAGTGATATTGGGTCTTGAATGGAATCTAAACTTACAACAACGTCTTCTTTATCAACGCCAAGCTCTTTTGCAATATCTTCAATTGTAGGTTCTTGTTGCTTTTCCTTAAATAATCTTTCTTTTGTTTGCAGAGCTCTATATGCTAAATCTCTCATTGAACGGCTAACACGAATTGGGTTATTATCTCTTAAATGTCTTCTAATTTCGCCAATAATCATAGGAACAGCATATGTTGAAAACTGAACATTTAAGTTCATGTCGAAATTATCAATAGCCTTAATTAAGCCAACACAACCAACTTGAAATAAATCATCAATTTCCTCGCCACGGCCATTAAATCGTTGGATAATACTTAGAACTAGTCTTAAGTTACCATTTATAAATTCTTCTCTTGCCTCATTATCTCCGTTTTTAATTTTTACTAGTAATTCATTTTTTTCTTTATTTGTTAGAACAGGTAATTTTGCAGTATTTACAGAAGCAATTTCTACCTTGTTTATCAAATAAAAACCTCCTTTAGACTGTGATATAATCATTATTTCCAAAAGAGGCAAAATTATACTGTATGAAAGAATAGCTTAAGATTATTTTTAGATTGTAATATGGTCTTTCATTGTAGAAAATTTTGCTTCACCAATTCCACTTACATTCATTAAATCTTCAATTTTTTTAAAATTACCATTTTGATTTCTGTAATTAATAATTTTAAGAGCAGTTGAAGCTCCAACACCAGGAAGAGTCTCTAGTTCTGCTTGTGTTGCAGTATTTATATTAACCATATTAGAACTTGAATTTGTATCTTGAATAATTACATTTTCACCAGCATCATTAGAAACAGTTGCTGTGTCTATTGGTTCATAAATACTTGGCACATGAACCTTTTGCCCATCTTTTAAAACATAAGCTAAATTGATTTTAGAAAAATCTACAAGAGAAGTTCCCCCACCAGAAGCTTCGATTGCATCAGAAATTCTTGCACCAGTCTCTAAGTATTTTATACCAGGAGATGCAACTTCACCATCAATATGTATTGCTATTTGTTTGCTTTCTTCTGGTATAGAAGGAGAAACAGTATTTTCTATAAAATCAGATACGTTAAAACTTTCCTTATTTAAGTCTTTAGTTATAAAATAAATTGCTATTGCAATAATCACAAGCAATAGTATTAAAGAAATTAGTAATTTTTTGTCGAAATTTTTCATAAAAACCTCCTAAAATATTGTTTTTTTTATAAAAATATATTATATTATTACATGAGAAAGGAATGATGCTTTGATATGAAATTAAGAAAAATATTAATAATTGTAGCATGCTTAATTGCTATCCTAATGCCGTGTGTGCAAGCTAAGGAGCCGGAAATAACGGCTACATCAGGAATGGTTATAGACTGCATAGATGGTAAAATATTATATAGTAAAAATGCAGATGAAAAGCTATACCCAGCAAGTTTAACAAAGGTTTTAACAGCAATACTAGTTGTAGAAAAATGTGGTTTGCAAGATAATGTAACAATTAATCAAAGTGCTATAGATAAAGTAGAATCTGGTTACTTAACAGCAAATTTAAAAACAGGAGAAGTTTTTACAGTAGAGCAACTTTTAAACTTACTACTTATATCTTCATATGATGATGTGGCAAATGCACTAGCAGAGCATGTCGCAGGAAGTGAAGAAGAATTTGTTAAAATGATGAATGAAAAGGCAAAAGAAATTGGCTGTACAAATAGCAATTTTCTAAATTGCCATGGAGAGCATGATACAAACCATTATTCAACAGCACATGATATGGCTTTAATTGCAAACCATGCAGTTAAGTTTGAAACTATAAGAAATATTGCACAAGTTACAGAATATGGTCTTCCGGCAACAACAATTTATACAGGAAATGATAGATATTTTTATACATCAAATGAAATGCTACAAACTGGAAGCAAAAACTACTACAAATATGCAAAAGGTTTGAAAACTGGTTTCACAACACCAGCAGGAAATTGCTTAATGGCATATGCTGAAAAAAGTGGTTTAAAGCTTGTTTCTGTAACAATGAAATCAACAACATCTAATAGTAGATATGAAGACTCAGAAGCAATTTTAGAATACGCTTTTGATACAAATACAATAAGAACAATAGCTGAAGCTGGTACTAATATTCAAACAGTAACTGTTAAAAAAGCAAGAAAAGAGGATAAAAAGTTAAATATGGTATTAGAAAAACCAATTACAGCAGTAGTTAAAGTTGAAAATGAAGAAACACCTATAGAGCCACAAATTAATTTAAACTCAAAGATAAAAGCACCAATTAAAAAAGGAACTGTACTTGGAACAGTAAGCTACGAGATAGAAGGCAAGACTTATACAGGAAATTTAATTGCAGAAAATGATGTAAAGAAAAGCAAAACAGGTTTAGTATTTTTACTAATATTTATTGGTTTGATAGTTCTATTTGGAGGCTTAAGAGTATTAGAATTATATAAAAGAAATCAAACATTAAATAAAATAAGAGGAAAAAATAAATAGATTTTCAGCCCTTTGAAATAAGGGCTGAATTTTTTATTAATCATTATTTGCAATTTCATTATCAGATGCTAAATTGTTATTTTCAGAAACATCAGAACTTTCAGCGGTTTTTCCATTGAATAATTCATCAACAAGTTCTTTTGTACCTTCTTCATCATTAAAGAAGAACCAAATTCCATTAACAACATCATCTATACCAGGAATTCTTCCAACCTTTACTGCGTCCATATTCATATCAACAGCATATGGTATGTAATCTTTTAATAGGTCTAAATCTAGGTTTGTTTTTACATATGCTTTAAATATATCAATTATGTTAGAAATTTCAGTAACGTTTTTGAATTTTAGTGTTTGCTTTGCAATGGCAACTACAACATCACGTTGAGTTCTAGAACGTCCATGGTCTTCAACACCATTACCATAATCAAATGGGTAAGAGATTCCATTGTTGTTATGTCTGAACCTAACTAATTGTTCAACTTGTGCACCAGTTAATTTTTGGTAACCCTTAGATAAGTGAATATATAGGTCTTGAGTTGGGTCATCATAATTCATATCAATTGGAACATCAAAGTATAAGCCACCAATTTGATCAACTAACTTAATTAGTGCTTCTGTATCAACAAGTATGTAATATTTTAAGTTTAAACCAGTAATCTTGTTTACAGCTTCTATAGTTTTTTCAGGTGTTTCACCATCGTTATATAATGCATTAATTTTATGGTAATACTTTGCTTTTGACTTATCATCACCAATAAAAGTATCTCTTGGTATAGACATTAAAGCCGCATCTTGAGTTTTTGGGTCATATGATGCTACAATAATTGTATCGGACATACCAGTGCTCTCTCCAAGAATAAGTATTTGAAGTTTGTCTAAGTTCTTTAAAGTTTCCTCACTATGCCCAAGCATTGCACCAGTAAACTTTGAAAGAAAGCTTTTTCCAGGAGCTCTAATATAATTTATTACAAATACAATAAGTAATACCAAAAGTGCTAGTAAAAATAGCTTTAACACAATATGCTTTTTTTTCTTTTTAACCTTTTTTGCTTTGTTATTATTTTCACTATTCAAATTTTCATCAATATTCTTTTGTTTTTCCATAAATCCTTCCATCCTTTCATAATATAATAATAAGTGCGAATAATAGTATATCAAAAAATCAAAAAAAAATCAACTAATTTCAAGAAAAATGTTGACAGAACAAAAAAAATATGTTATTATTTTATATGTTCATGAATGGACCAGTAGCTCAGCTGGATAGAGCAACGGCCTTCTAAGCCGTGGGTCGGACGTTCGAGTCGTCTCTGGTTCACCAGTTAAAAAACGTTATATCAAAGGATATAGCGTTTTTTTGTATAGCTTAAAATCATAAAAATTAAATTTAAAAGGGATTGAAAAAAATATATGCTCAAAATGAAAAAAAGTATCAAGATATGATACAAGAAAAATATAACATAGATAATATCTTTAAGAAAAATGAAGAAATTATAGAAAACAAGCAAGAACAAAAGAACGATATGCAAATTGTAGTATATAAGAATTCAACTTTAAAAAGAATAATAAATAAAATATTGAACTTTTTGCATTTAAGATAGAGAATGTTATAAATTTAACCTTTCTCACCAACTTTACCTAGTTTGCATAATATATACTAGGTAAAGGAGGAGAAAAATGGCAAGTTACATAGTTGAAGGGGGAGAAAGGCTAGAAGGCGAAGTTAATGTATCAGGTTCAAAAAATGCATCTCTTCCAATAATAGCAGCAAGTATATTAAGTGGGAAAACTACGACTTTATATAATGTACCTAATATTTATGATACAAAAACAACTCTAGAAATACTAAAATTACTTGGGTGCACTGTAACAAAGAAACATGGGAAAATAATTATAGATTCTAAGAATATAAAATCACAAGAAATACCAAATGAACTAATGAGAAAAATGAGATCATCAGTAATACTAGCTGGTGCAATATTGGGAAGGTTTAAACATGCAATATTTTCATACCCAGGAGGTTGTGACATTGGTACAAGACCAATAGACTTACATTTAAAAGGTTTTGAAAAGCTGGGCATAAAAATTGAAGAAGGAAGCGGATATATTAAATGCTCATGTGATAAGATTGTAGGAAATAACATTCAATTAGATTTCCCATCTGTTGGAGCAACCGAAAATATTATATTAGCATCTATATTTGCAGAAGGGGAAACAATTATAACAAATGCAGCAATGGAACCTGAAATAATTGACCTTCAAAACTTCTTAAACAAAATGGGTGCAAAGGTTGAAGGCGCAGGAACGAATGTTATAAAAATTACAGGAGTTAAAAATCTTAAAAACGTTAGTTATAACATTATGCCAGATAGAATAGAGGCAGGAACTCTGTTATGCATGGGGGCAATTTCTGGAGGAGAATTAGTATTAAACAATGCAAAGCAAGAGCACATAACACCAGTAGTACATAAGCTAGAAGAAGCAGGAGCAAAAATAACCTTAGAGAAAAACAGAATAATTTTAAAGACACCTAAAAAATTAAAAGCAATAGATGTTAAAACAATGCCATATCCAGGATTTCCAACAGATATGCAATCTGTTTTTGTAAGCTTGCAAACAGTTGCAAAAGGAACTTCTATGATGGTAGAAAATATTTTTGAGAATAGGTATAAATACGTAAATGAACTAACAAGAATGGGAGCTAAAATAACAGTTGAAGGGAAAGTCGCAATAGTAAAAGGTGTAAGGAAGCTTAGTGGTGCAGAAGTGAACTCGACCGATTTAAGAGGCGGCGCAGCCTTAGTTACAGCAGCTTTAGCAGCTAGAGGAAAAAGTAAAATTAATAATATAGAGTATATATTAAGAGGGTATGAAAATTTAGATAAAAAATTAAAAAACATAGGGGCAAAAATAAAAATTGAAAAATAGCTAAAATTTCCAAATTTTTATTGAAATTTTAAGCGAAATATTATAAAATATCATTGGTTAATTATATATTAATCAATGATATTTTTTATGAAAGGAGAACCTTTCAAAGTGAAAACTCAGATTAAAGCTAATAAAAAAGTGAAAACTAATAATACTAAAAAAAAGCAAACTAAAAAGAAACCAAATAATAAGAAGAAAAGTATTATAAAAAGAAGAATTGCTGCAATATTACTTCTTGTAATTTTTGTTGGAGTTTTATTAGGTTTAATCGTATTTTCAGGTTTATTTAATATAAAACATATTACAATAAGAAATAACAATAAAGTTTCAACAGAAGAAATCTTACAAAATTCACATCTTGTGGTGGGGGCAAATATGTTTAAAATTTTGAACATTAATATAATTAATGGAATTAAGGCTAACCCATATATTGAAGATGTTAAGGTTACTAAAAGGTTAAATGGAGAAGTTATAATAGATGTTCAAGAAAGAGTTGCTACATTTATTCTTGCAGTAAATGGAGAATATGCATATATAAATAATCAAGGCTATATTTTAGAGGTATCGCCAGTGGCTCTGGAATTACCAACTCTTGAAGGAGTTGAAACAACTGAAATTGCAAGTGGTGGTAGGTTAAATTTAGAAGATCTAAAAAAACTTGATGTTGTAATTCAAATTATGAATGCTGCAGAAGGAAATGGTATTAAAGAAAAAATCGCAGCTATTGATATTTCAGATTCTACAAATTTTGTTTTGAAAATTCCAAGTGAAAACAAGACTGTTGATTTTGGAGATGGCTCAAATATTAATGTGAAAATTTTATGGATAATTGATTTAATGAATAATAAAGAAAAAGGCGTTCCTGGTACAATAGTTCTTAATGTGCCAAACATAAAGAAAGTGTATTTTAGGGAACAAGTGTGAGAGGAGAGGTAAATGAAAAAGGTAGCTATTACGCTTGGTTGTGTGTGTTTAATTCTTACAATTGCAATTTATATTCAAATAAAAACAGTAAACAGCATCACAAATGAAGAAGGTATTTCACTAAATGGTAATGCTGAACTTAAAGGAGAAGTTTTAAGGTGGAGACAAGCCTCTAAAGACATTTATAAAGAATTGGAAGATGCTGAAACAAAGCTTGAAGAAACAAGAAATAAAGTTGCAACAAGTAACAATGTAGATACTGAGGTTGAAGCACAGATTAAAAAAAATAATGCACTTCTAGGTCTTACAGAAGTTAAGGGAAGCGGAATTATAATAAAATTAGATGATAATAGAGAAGTAAACAGCAACGAAGTATTAGATGTAAGTTCACTTTTAGTGCATGAGCAGGATTTAAGACATATTGTAAATGAATTATTTAATGCCGGTGCAGATGCAATTTCAATTAACGGTAAAAGAATTGTAAGCACAACAGCAATTCTTTGTGACGGAAATATTATAAGGGTAAATGATGAAATTGTTGGAGTTCCAATAGAAATTAAAGCAATAGGTTTTCCAGAACATTTATATTATGATGTTGCATTAAGACAAGGTGGATATCTAAGACTAATGGCAGAAGATGGAGTAATAGTAAATGTTCAAAAAAGTGATGATATTACAATTCCTAAATATGAAGGTGTTTACAAATATGAATATATTGCTACAAAATAGATAGAAAGGGTAGAAGTATGAAAAAAGCAAAGATAAAAAAGGGTAAAATTACAATTACTATAACCATTGGAATAATGGCATTTATTCTAACAATGCTAATTTTCATTCAAGTAAAAACAATTAGTCAAACTGATATTTCGGAACTCGAGATAATGAAAGAAAGCGAGCTAAAAACAGAGCTTACAGCCTTAAAAACAAAATATGATGAAACATTAGCAAAAGTTACAGAAACAAATAACAAAATTTTAGAATATGAAACAGCTATTAATGAAGGAAACGAGGCTTCCCAGTTATTACAAAGAGAGTTAAAAGAAACTGAAGATTTACTTGGAAAAAATGATGTAACAGGTCCAGGCATTGTAATTACAATGGATAATGGAACAGCAAAAAAACAAATTAAAGCTGATGATTTATTAGAACTTATAAATACTCTTAAAAGTGCAGGAGCAGAAGCAATATCAATTAATGACCAAAGAATAGTATATGATAGCTATATAGCAGATATAAATGAAGCAAATAGAATTACAGTAAATGGAACAAGAATAAATGCTCCACCATATATAATAAAAGCTATTGGGAATACAACTTATCTTGAAAGTGCAGTTTCACAGAAGAAATATGGATATATAGATGTAAAAATTTCAGAAGGAAAAAATGTAACACTTGAAAGACAGGAAAGTATTACAATACCAAGATACAATAAAAATTTAAACTTTGAATATGTAAAGGGGGAGGAATAGAATGGTTTTCGTAGCAATTTTAATAGGCTGTATAATAGGTGCAATAATAGGAGCAAATGGACCAGTAATCTCATATGAATATTCTGGATATCTAGCAATAGCAATAATTGCAGCACTAGATTCAGTTTTTGGAGGAATAACATCAGTACTAAATGGTAAGTTTGATTTGAAGATATTTATATCAGGTTTTTTTGGAAATGCTATATTATCAATTATGCTTACATGGCTTGGAGTAAAACTAAATGTAGATATATACTTAGCTGCAATTGTTGTTTTTGTAGGAAGAATGTTTACAAATCTTGCAATAATTCGTAGATATTATATAGATAAATGGAGCAAAAAAATAGAAGAAACAAGAAAGAAAGAACATAAAAAAGAGACAGTTTAATGTCTCTTTTTTTGTATGCTTTTTACATTATTATTTTAAGCAAAATATTATTATTATAACAAATTGAGCCTAAAGTTGATGAATTAATTGCATCTAACACAGAAGCATCAAGCATTGGAGCAATTAGTGAAATAACAGCAAAACCTACAAAAACAATAAATAAACCTTCTATAATTCCATAAATTGTACCGCCTAATTTATTAAATTGCTTTAGAATAGGAAGTTTTGCAATTAAATCTGCAAGAGCAGTAACGAATTTTAGCACAATTTTAGCAATAATAAAAATTAATATTAAACACGCTGTCTCAATTAATGTATTACTACAAGATTTTGCAATACTTTGAACAGTATTTTCACTGTTTTTTAATATTATAGTTGGTAAGCTTTCAGATAAATCAACTTCATCAGTCTCTGTTTTTCCTTCAGGTAAAATTTTGTCTGTTATTTTAGATTCAATAGTTTCATCAATATTTGTATTTTCAATTACAATTTTAGCGACAGGTTTGTAAAGCATAAAAGCAAGAATAATTGCTATGAAAAATGTACATAGCTTAAAAGCAACTTTTACAAGACCACGCTTATAACCTAAAAATACAAATAATAATACAATGGAAAGAACCATTAAATCAACTGCAATTGCCATATTATCACCTCCTATAATCCTAAAAATTCTATTTTGTTTTTATAAACAATTCCAGCAACATTGTTAGAAAGTACAACAGATTGAACTTCTTGATATGAAGTATAATCTTTAATAAGCCATCCAGAATTATTAATAAATAAAACTTCTGAACCATAATTAATTGCAATTACATTGCCATAAACTTCCATAGATTTTGGTTCTTTTTCTAAAGTATATGTTTTTTTATCAAGTGTAGAAGGATCTATTATTTGAAGCTCAAACTCTGATGAAAAAGCTCCAGTCTTCTTCTTTTCAATTTGAATAATTTTGTTATTTGTATCAGCAAACAATATATTAGAAGTATTAAAATTGCTAATTTCTTCGGTTGTATTATTTTTTACAACACTAATATGATTGTCATACAAACAAATTAGAACATTTGAATTACAATAATCAATACTAATAATGAAATCATCAATTGGTGCAACATAGTTATATTCAATGGTATCAGCACTATTTTGTAAAGTTTTATCTATTGAAATGATTTTAACACTAGATTGTATGCTTATTCCTGAAAAATTTGTCTCTGCTATGGCAATATATTTGTTATCATTTGAAATTGCAGAATCTATAATGTAGGATTTAGATAAAAATGAAGTAAATAATTCTGCACCAGTATCGCTATATACTTTACAAATATTTTTATATGTTGTATCAGCAATAGCAATGACAACATAGCCATTTTTGTTTAAGGATATTTGGCTAATATTTCCTTCTACGCTTTTTTGCCAAACTATATCTTTCCCATTAATTAAATAAACATTTTTCCCATTCTTTTCTGCTATACATAAGTATTTGCCAGCAGATTCAAATATAGGTTCTGATATATCAATATCCAAGGAGCTAGTTTTATTTGCAGATTCATTATAAAATGTTAAAACATTTCTACTTAATACAACAACATGATTATTAAAAGAATAACAGTAACTACTTTCAATATCAAGCTTTGGTAAAGTGTTTTCCGTAATGTTCTTTCTGAAAATATTATTGTCAAAAAAGGAACGAACCTTACTGCTTCTTTTATACAATATTGAAAAAACAATTGTTAGAATAATTGCCAAAATAATAAGTATTAATATTAAAACTTTTTTCTTATTTAATTTTTTATTCATATGTAAAACCTCTATATACTTATATCAATAAAACACAAAATTTTCAAGGTGTTTTTGAAAAAAACAGTATAAAAATTATTTGCAATAATCCGTAGTAAACCTAAAATTGGGTATAGCAGATTAAGAAGAGTTGCAAAGCCTATGTGGCTAAAAACAATTGAACTAAAGCAAATCAATACAGCAGTTATTATATAGTTTTTTCTACTTGTGAAATTTAAGTTGTTTAAAAAGCTATAACCATTTGATATTGCTGTTGTAAAAATTGCACCTAAAATTAAAATACCACAAATGTATTTGTATATTAATCCGGATTTTGTAGCTATATAAACAGTAGGAAGCTCCAAATTTATGATTTCAGTAAAATAATAATTAAGTAGCAAAAATATAATGATAGACATAAATAAAAGAAGAAGCAGAGTTACAAATGATACAAATTTTGCCTGTTTGTAATTTACGACATACTTTTTTAAAGTAATTAAAATTGGTAATGCTATTATCAAATTGTAGCTCGCATAAAGTACAGAGCTTATAATAAATTTGTAATTGAAATCTATAGGCATATTGGTACCTTCAACAAAACAGTTAACATTTTTTAAACCAAGAATTACAATAACAATAATTAAACATGGAATAAAAAAGGAGTTGACTTTCACTATTCCCTCAATGTTTTTTAAAAAAGTTATAAAAGACAACATAGCCATTATAAATGCACCAAAAAAATATGGCAAAGCATATTCTTGGGAAAAATATGCAGCAAATCCAGCAACCATAACAATAAATGAAACTAATAGAAAAATGTTGATAATATTACATAGAACGTTAGTTGCAAAATTGGTTTTTCCAAAAAGGTTCTCAATTAATTCATTATAGGAAGTAACATCATAACCAAGGATTATGCAAAAAACTTTATAAAGTACAAACCCAATAATTAATTCAGTAAGTACTAATCCTAAAAATCCCCACATGCCATAAAGATTAAAAAATGTAAAAATTTCTTTGCCAGAGGCAAATCCGGCTCCAATAATAGTTCCAATGATTACAAATATAGCTTTAAACATACAAATCACCATTTTAAATTTATGAGCTAACGCTTAAATTAATACCAATTTGAAAATAGATGAGAAAAATGGTATAATATAAAAGGTGATTAAATTTGAGAAAAAATAAGAAAAAGATAATATATAGTGCAATAGGAGTTTTGGCAATAGCAATATTATCGATTATGATTATATACAATAGTGGAAAAAGAACAAATAGAGATAAAATGAGTGAAGAAGAACCAATTGATAAGGAACAATTAGAAATAGAATTTAATGATTTATTCACTAATGAAGAGAATCAATATGTTTCAACACTATATAAAATTCAAGAGGAAAAATCAGGAAAATACAAGATAGACGCATATATTCCACGAATTAATTTAGATAATAAAATTGATAATGAAGTTAATAATGAGATAAATTCATCTTTTGTGAATAAAATATTACAGGTATATAATGACAGTAAAATTTATACTATTTTAAAAATTAATTATGCAACATCTATTCAAGACAATAGATTATCAGTGATAATAAAATGTTCATTAAAAGAGGGAAGCAATGCACAAAGAACAATAATAAAAACATACAATTATGATATTGAAAGTAAAGAAAAAATAAAAATAGTAGATTTAATACAAGAACAAAAAAAAGCGGATTTGCAAGAAGAAATAAATCAAAAAATACAACTGAAACTAAAGAAAGAAGCTACTTTAGCAGAACAAGGATATAATGTTTATAGAAGAGATGTAGAGAGTGATATATACAAAATAGAGAATGCAAACGAATTTTATATCAAAGACAAAATCTTATATATTATATATTGTTATGGAAATAACAGTTTTACAAGTGAAGTTGATTTAATTGTTACAAAAATTTAAAATAACCGGTGAGATTTTATACCCTCACCGGTTGTTAATTATCATAATCATTAATAGTACCTGTATTAAGTTTAAATAATTTTTTGATTTTTCTAATAAATGTACTAATAAAACCAAAGGCATCTTTTGATTGATCTACAAGAGTCAAGGCTGTACACTCTTGCTTGAATAAACTGATTTCTCCGTATTTTAATATTTCTTCTTTTTTATTTTCCAAAGCATTCATAAAATCACAATAAAATGAATTATAAAAAGTATAACCATCAGCAATTCCAATAATATTTTTCAAATTATATAATTTCATTTTTAACTCTTTTAAATCATCCATTGTATTTATACTATTATAAGAACAGTAAAAGCAATTCCTTATAATAAAGTTTTGAATGTTAAAAAATAATTTTTGAATTTGTTCCTTCTGTTTTATAATAATACCATTTAGTTCTTTAACATCACTAAGTTTATCACTATTTTCTAACTCACTGTTATAACAATTTAATTCATTTTCTAAATGCAATAATTTATCTAACTGCCTTGAAAATCTATTATAAATTCTTTTGTTAAACTTGGCTATAAATGTGTTTTTAAACACATCGTTGCTATTTAAAACACTATGAAACAAAGGATATGTTCCAGTAAAATAAGCAATTTCATTAACCAAGGTACATTCTAGAGGATAATAATTTGGACTAATAGTATGAAGAGTAATTCCAAAGTATTTTTCTTCCTCTATATTTGACATATTAGCTTCTGAAGCCATTAATTGTACAGCAGCTTCATTAAGAGCTAATCCGGATGCAAAAGAAGTTAACCCAACAAATGCATTTGAATTTGTTAAACGTTTTTCTTGAATGAAATGAATACATTCATGCATAGCAACTTCAGGTATAGCAGAAAAGTCTAAATCTTCATTAAAATAAATTGCATTTGAATTTGCAACATATTTTGCACCACTTGAGTCCTTAGGCATTGTTGCAGTGTACATATCAAGAGAACAAAATGAATTATATAAAGCTTGTCTATCTAAGTCATGTTCAGGAAAAGCAAGACATAGCTTTATAGCAATATCTTTTGCTATTGTTTTTATTTGATTAGAATCTAAAGGTTTAATATTCACAATTTCTTCCTTTTTTAACAAATAAACTATACTCATTTGTAACTCCTTTAAAAATTTCATTTGTACAACATTATTATACAACAAAATTTGCCAAAAAATATTACAGAAACATTAAATTTATGTTACACAATTATTACAACAGGGTGAAAATATCATTAAAATGTCATAAAACGTGAAAAACAGTCGACTCTAAGGAAAACTAACTTAATAACAAAAATAACAATATTGACTAAAACAAAAATAATATTATAATTAAATAGAGGTATTGTAAGAAGGAGAGGATATTTTTGATGCAAAACAATAAAAAACGAATAAATTTAGTTGTATTAATTATAGTAATTTTAGCACTTACAATTGGAGGAACATTATGGTTTATAAACAGTAAAAAAACTAGTACAAACAATAATATTCAAAAAGAAGAAAACTTTTTAGATTTTTCTTCTAAAAGGTTAGTCGTAATTACTGACAAAGAATTAACTGATAATTATAATGCAAAAAGTGTAAATAAAACCAATAGTGGGAAGTATATTTTAAAATATGAAACAGAAGAAGAAACAAAAAAAGCATATGAAAGCTTAAAACAAGATAGTAATATACAAAATGTTAATATTGATATAAATATTCAATTACAAGAAGTGGAACCAATGTATATTACATACACTGTAAGTGGAACAAGCATGCAATCTTGGGGAATATTCACAATGGGACTAGATAAAATGCAAGAGATTATTAATAACAGCACAACAAAAAATGATATTGTTGTTGCTGTTATAGATACTGGATTTGATTTGGAAAATGAGATTTTTAAAAATCATAATTTACAAAGCAGAATAGACAGTAGATACATAAATATAATAGACAATTCGAAAAGTATTGGAGATGACTATTCGGTAACAGCAAATGGACAAACACGTCTTCTTGGGCATGGAACACATACAGGAAGTATTGTTTTAGATGCTACACCAGATAATGTTAAAGTATTGCCAATAAAAGTTAGTGAAGGAGGAAGTTTATCATTAACATATATTAGTGAAGGATTGCGTTATGCAATAGATCAAAATGTAGATGTAATAAATTTAAGCCTTGGGTGGAAAAGACAATCAACAATAAAGGCAATAGAAAATGAAATTCAAGGACTTATTGAAGAAGCTGTACAAAAAGGAATAACAGTCATTGCAGCAGCTGGAAATGGAGATAATAATGGAGTTAGAGAAAGCACAGCTCAAATATATCCAGTATCATATAATGATGTTATAGGAGTAGCTGCATTAAATTCAAAATTAATAACTAAAGAAAATAATGTTATTAATTATCAAAGCTATGTTGCAGCAAAGAATTCTGATGCTTCAAATTTGATTTATACAGATTTTTCAAATTATGGTGATGCAATTGATTACTCAGCACCAGGTGAATTTATTATTTGTTTAACTCCAACAGGATCTGTTTTTGGAAACTGTGGAATTGTTCAAGGAACATCACATTCAGCACCACATCTAGCAGCAACAGTTGCAACAATAAAAAGTTACAAAAAGGATTTGAGCTTTGAACAAATAAACCAAATATTACAATATTATTCTTTAGACTTAGGCACAGAGGGTAGAGATAACGATTATGGATATGGAATGCCATGTTTTAAAAACTTCCAAGAGTGTGAATGTAATTGTGCAAATTGTATAAAGATTTATTGTACAGGTTGTGAATGCCAAAACTGTGTATATAACCAAGTTGCAGAAAAGGTTTTAGAAAAAATAGAGATAACAAAAAATCCAAACAAAACAGCATATGAGGAAGGCGAGAAGTTCGATAAAACAGGAATGGTAGTAACAGCTGTATATAGTGATAATTCAAAAGAGACAGTAACGGATTACGCATATACGCCAACAGGAAGCTTAACAGCAAATGATAAAAGAGTTATAATAACATATAAAGATAAAACTGCTACAGTTACAATTACAGTAAAAGAAAAAACACCACCAGTAGTAGAAAAAACATTAGAGAGAATAGAAATAACAAAAAATCCAAACAAGACAGAATATGAAGAAGGGGAAAAGTTCGATAAAACAGGAATGGTAGTAACAGCTGTATATAGTGATAATTCAAAAGAGACAGTAACAGATTACGCATATACTCCAACAGGAAGCTTAACAGCAAATGATAAAAGAGTTATAATAACATACAAAGGAAAAACAACTACTATAAGCATTTCAGTAAAAAAGATAGAAAAAGTATTAGAAAGATTAGAAATAACAGCACCACCAAGTAAAACAACATATAAAGAGGGAGAAAAATTCGACAGTACAGGAATGGTAGTAACAGCAATATATAGTGATGGAACAAGAGAAATTATAACAAACTATAATTGTTTCCCAGTAGTAGAACTTACAACTTCTAATGATAAAATCACAGTTTCTTATACATATCAAGGAAAAACGGTTACACAAACATATGCAATAGAAGTTAAAGCAAAGCAATCAAATAATAACAATTCTGGAAGCAATGATAACTCAGGTAATAATAACAACAATACAGGTAATAACAATGGTGGAAATAGCAACAATGATAATACAATAGGCAATAACAACATGAATTTCATCACTGTAAAAGACAATACCAACAATTCAAACAATAATACAAGCATACCTAAAAATACAAATACAGATAACACAATTAAAGGAGGAACAATAGCAAATACAGGTTTAGAAACAATCATAATAATACCAATAGCAATAATAACAATAATTGGAACAGTTGCATTTATTAATTATAAGAGATATAAAGACATATAAGTCTTGAAAATTTAAAAAAATACTGTTATAATAATGTCTATAAAAGGAGAGTTTAATGAAAAAGGCATTAGTTATAACAGTATTATTTTTTGTGTTTTTAGCCCTTTGCTTTTTACAAACTAATCTATTTAGCTGGTACAATATAGCAGGAATTAAACCAAATCTATTTATAATATTCATATTATTTATTGGCTTATTTTTAGGAAAAATATATGGTTTGACTCTTGGAACCATATTTGGACTAGTTTTAGATTTAATTATAGGAAAAAGAATAGGCTTAAATGCAATCATGTTAGGAATGTGTGGCTTAATTGGTGGAATATTAGACAAAAGCTTTTCAAAAGATAGCAGAATAACATTTATGTTTATGACAATAGCAGTAACTATTTTTGGCGAAATTGTAAATTACACTTTGCAAATACTATTAATTTCGGCAGAACCAGCCTTTATACAATTTATGAAAATAGTTATAATTGAAGCATTATTTAATGCAATACTAGTTATAATTCTATACCCTCTAATACAAAAAGCAGGAGATAAAACAGAAGAGATAATAAACGAAAGTAAATCATTAATGAGGTATTATTAGGAGGATAGCCTTGGCAAGTTTAGATAAAAAGAATGTAAGATATAACATACTATATATATTGGTATATATAGTTGGTATCATATTAATATTTCAGCTATTTAATCTTCAAATAGTTCATGGGGAAGAATATTTACAGAGAGCAAATTCAAGACTGACTCGTGAAACAAAAATAAGAGCCGCAAGAGGCAACATTTTAGACTGCAATGGTAATGTACTTGCAGGAAATGAGATAAAATATTCATTAAAAATCTATAAAAGTAAAATAGATGAACAAAATTTAAATACAACAATATTAAATGCAATATTTGTTTTAGAAAAAAATGGAGACAAGTACAATGATGATTTTCCAATTAATATTAACCCAGTAAGCTTTAAATATGAGAATCAAGAAAGAATTAATAAATGGCTAGAGGAAAATGACTTAGCAGATGGAACAACTGCAGAGCAAGCACTTGAATACTTCATTGATGAATATTCATTAAAACAATATTCACTAGAAGAAGCAAGAAAGATAATAGCAGTTAGATATGGGATAGATGTAAATGGCTATAGCAGTATGAGAGGTTATGAAATATCACCAGAGGTATGCGAAAAAAGTGTTGCTCAAATTGAAGAAATGAATCACAGCTTTCCAGGAATTAATATAGAATATAGACCAATTAGAAAATATTATTATTCTTCGCTTGCATCACATGTGCTAGGATATGTTGGAAAAATTGGAAATGAAGAATACACACAAAATGAAGGATACGAGCTAGATGATTATATTGGAAAAACTGGAATAGAATATGTTTGCGAAAAATTCTTAAAAGGGAAAGATGGATTAAAACAAACAGATATGTCAATAGATGGAACAACAACAGGAGAATATATTACGGAAGAAGCGATTTCAGGCTCAAATGTAATGCTTACAATAGATGCAAAAGTACAGCAAGTTGCAGAAAGGGCACTAAAAGAAAATATAGAGAAAATAAACAATGGGGATTATGGAGAAAAACGTGAAGTATATGCAGGTTCGGTTGTGGTACTAAATGTTAAAACAGGTGAAGTTATATCTATGGTAAGCTACCCAGACTTTGAACCACAATTATTTGTGGATGGAATTAGCACAGAAAAGTGGAATGAGTATACAGTAAAAGGAAGAAGTGCATTAATAAATAGAACAATGCAAAGTGCTTATGCACCAGGTTCAATTTTCAAAATGGTGCCAGCAATAGCTGGGTTAGAAACAGGAAAAATAACAAAAGACGAGCAAATAGAATGTGCAGGAATTTACCCAGGAGGGTACAAGCCAAAGTGCTGGTATTACACAACATATGGTAGAGGACATGGATATTTAACAGTATCACAAGCAATACAAAAATCATGTAACTGTTATTTTTATGAAGTTGGTACAAGAATTGGAATAGATAACATAGAAAAATATGCCACATATTTTGGTTTGGGCCAAAAAACAAATATTGAACTTCCAGGAGAAATTTCTGGAACATTAGCAGGAAAAAAACTATATGAAAAGCTAGATGAAGCATGGTATTATGGAAATACTTTATCTGCAGTTATTGGACAAGCAGAAAACAACTTTACACCAATACAAATGGCAAGATATATAGCAATGCTTACAAATGGTGGAAAAAAACTTGATTTAACTATTATCAAAGATATTATAAATAATCAAGGAGAGAGTATAAAAACAGAAGAAGTTAAAGACTATATAAATAAAAGACTAGGAATAGAAAAAACATCAGAAGAAAATTTAAATATACAAAAAGAAAACTTAAAAACAGTACTTGAGGGAATGCAATCGGTAACAGAAGAAGGAGGAACAGCCTACTCAGTATTTAAAGACTTTCCAATTCAAGTTGGAGGAAAAACAGGATCAGCAGAAGCTGGAAATGATAAAACAAACGCGTGGTTTGTGGGATTCGCACCATATGAAAATCCAGAAATTGCTGTAGTAGTACTAGTAGAAAATGGTGCACATGGATACTATAGTGCTGAAGTTACAAAAGAAATTATGGAAGCATACTTTGGGTTAAATGAAGAAATAGTAGAGGATAAAACAGCAAAGCCATACACCAATTTGTAAAGGAGATTTAAAAATGAAAAGTATAGTATTAGTAGGAATAAAAAATGATCAAATTTCAGTTAGACTTAATGAGGATGCCACACAGGAGCAAATTCTAGAAGCAATAAAAAAGAAAATGGACGTAATAAAGAAGCTATGCAAAGAAGGGAAAAATACAATTAATGTTGTAGGAAAAGTATTAAAAGATAAGGAAAAGGATGAGTTAAGAGAACTAATTAATACTGAAGTAAAAGAAGAAGTTATATTTGAAAACGAAAATGAATTAGGACTACATGGAATAAAAAAGGTATATGAGCAAAATGTAGAAAACTCAGAAACTTACTTTTTCAAAGGGGGAATTCGTTCAGGTCAAAAACTAGAATTTGATGGAAGTATTGTAGTTTTAGGTGATGTAAACAGTGGTGCAGAAGTAATTGCAGGGGACAATATAGTAGTGCTAGGAAATTTAAGAGGGTTAGCACATGCAGGTGCAAAAGGCAATAAAAAGGCAATGATAGCAAGTCATAAAATAGAAGCTCCACAACTAAGAATTGCTAACATTGTAAAAGAAATTGAAAAAGAAGAAATTGAAGAAAATGAGCTAAAACAATTTGCCTCAATCGTTGATGAAGAAATCGTCTTAGAATAATAGTGAAATTAAGGAAAAGAGCAAAACCTGATTATCGTTATATAGTGGTGCTTTTACATCACCACCTATAAGTGGTAACAAGTCCATTGCTCTATCTATTTTCATATATTGATCTAATTTACTTTGTTTATTAACATCTAAATAAGGTTTTAGATCTTGTAATAATTTTGAATGAGGACTATTTCCACGTGTTTTCATTTTATCTAATATAGACTTTATTTTTAAAATTGTTTCCATATCAATATCAGGAGAGTCACTATTGTTTGAATTGCTACTAGAATTATCAGAAGATTGCTCATTAGTATGATTAACTATATTCATAATATTGTTTATCATTTCAGGTGAAAAAGCATCTTTATTAATATTCAACTTTTCGAAAATATTAGATAAATCATCATTCACAGTAAAAACTCCTTATTTTTTATTTTTATTAATTTGGTTTAACAAATCCTCTTTATTTGTATTTTGTAATACCTGGTTAGCCTTGGCAATGCCTGCTTCTAAATCTTTTTTATCCATTTTAGATAAAGCTTCTAATAACTTAGAAACATCAATGTTACTATTCATAAATTCCAACTCCTTTATGTTAAAATTCCAACTTCATAATTAAATATATGAAATTTAAGTATAAATATGTGAATAAATAAAAAAATATATTTACAAATATATTTTTTTTGTGATATAATCCAGTATATAAAAATAAAAAGGGAAAAAGGAATATGAATCAAATTTTATCTACAGAAAATAGCTATAAACCACCCAAAATGGGTGGGGATAATTTAATAGATATGAAAAAAATTATCATAATTTTTTCAGTACTTATTGTAGTATTTGCGGTAATAATACTCATAGCCTTAAGCTACGGTAAAATAAGAAAAAAAAGTGGAACAGGAGCAATTGCTGAATTAAATCGACCTACAATAAAAGTTGAACCAAGAGACAATAAATGTGGTATTACTGTTGAATATGATGAAGGATTGGACAAAGTTTCTTTCTGGTGGAATGATTCGGATGAAATAGAAGAGAAAAACTTAAATGGTGGAGTAAAATGTATTACATCAACAGACATTCCTATTAATGACTATAATATATTACACATAAGAGCAACTGGTAAGGATGGAAGTTCAAGTGAATTAGATCAAGAAGTTACTACAGCTAATGCATCAGATGATGATCCAAACAAGCCTAAAATTGACTTTGGGTTCATTGAAGGTGGAGACATAAAAATTGCTGTAACAAGTGATAAAGGAATTGAAGAAGTTAGTTATTCATGGGAAGATGAATCGGAAATTATAATGGAACCAGATGTACGAGGACAAAAATTGATGGAATTTACAATTGAGGGAAGACGTGGTACAAATACAATCAAAGTTAAGGCAATTGATATAGAAGGTAATGAACAAACAAAAGAGCAGTTAACAGTAGGAATTCATGAACCAGAATTTAATATAATATTAAATCACGGTAATATGCTAAGTATAGATATAGACCATGATTCTGGATTTAAAAAAGTTGTAATAACAATAAATGGACAGCAAGTTATTTATGATGAAGAAAACTATGTGGGATATAGTAAAGATACAACACATCTAGATGTAGACTTGGAAGTGCCAAATGGACACCTAGTAGTAGATGTTGAAGTATATACACTAGAATCTCCAGATAAAGCCAAAACGTGGCACCGTGAGGCAGATGTACAAGTATAAAGGAGAAAAAAATGTTTCAAGAAATATATGTTATTGATGAACAAGAAGAATTAACTGAAGAATTAAAAAAAATGTTTAAGGAAGAACCCAATTATAGATTTAAAAGAATACTTACAAAAGATATGGATTATGTATCTAATAATTTACCACAATTAATTATAATAAATGATGATACTATAACTAAAAATACAATAGAACTTTGTACTGAAATAAGAAAGACAGAGGATAACAATATAATACCAATTATTGTATTATCATCAAGGGAAGACAAGGAATTTAAGATAGATTTAGCAAAAAATTATGTAGAATACTATGTGGCAAAATCTATGGGACTAGAATATTTATACTATAGAATAAGAAATATATTTAGATTACTAGTACTAAATAGAACAATTAGCCCATTAACAGGTTTACCAGGTAATACTCAAATTCAAGCAGAATTAAAGAAACGACTTGCAAGGGAAAAGGAATTTATTGTATTATATTTAGATTTAGACGATTTCAAGGCATATAATGATGTGTATGGATTCTTAAAAGGAGACGAAATTATTAAATTTACGGCAAGGACAATACTTGAAAATGTAAATAATATAGCAAATTCAAATGCTTTTGTTGGGCATATTGGTGGAGATGACTTTGTTGCTATACTAGATGAAAATACTAACTATGAGGAAATTTGCCGAAATATAATAGCACAATTTGATAAAGGAGTAAAATATTTCTTTACAGAGGAAGACTATAATAGAGGATACTTGAAAATTCAAAATAGAAAAGGTAAAATGGAACATTTCTTTTTAACTGCGATATCAATAGGAGTTGTTCAAGTGGAAAGCGATAAATATTCTAATGTGCTTGAAATAGGCGAAGTTGGAGCACAAGTTAAGCACATAGCAAAAAAATATAAAGGAAGTTGCTATGCAATAGATAGAAGAAAACACTAAAATTTAAGTAATTAAATAACAAGAACCTTCATATAATTAAATATGGGGGTTTTTATGTTATTGTTAAACAAGAAAAGAATATATATAATCTTATCATGTTTGCTAATTTCTGTGATTGCATTTCAAATAAGGCCTGCTTCAAAAGAGGCATCAAAGGAAACTGTTGCACTTCCAGTAAACAAAAAAGTAATAGTTCTAGATGCTGGGCATGGTCGGAGAGGACCGGTGGTGGAACAGTTGAGAACACATCAGAGGCAGATATAAATTTGAAAATTACGCTTAAGGTACAAAAATTACTTGAGCAAGCAGGAGCAACAGTTATATTAACACGTTCAGATGAGAATGGAATATATGACTTGGATAAAAAATCGTTAAGGCAGAAGAAGGTTTCAGATATAAAAAATAGAGTAAAGATAGGAAATGAAGCGGAAGCAGATATATTCGTATCTATACACCTAAATAAAATACCGCAAAGTGAATATTGGGGTTGGCAAACGTTTTTTAAAAAAGGAAATGAGCAAAGTAAAAAATTAGCCCAAAGCTTGCAAAGTGGATTAAATCAGACAATAGATAAAGAAAATAAAAGAGAGTCCTTAAAAATAGAAAACGTATACATAATTGAACATGTAGAAATACCTACAGCAATAGTTGAATGTGGATTTTTATCAAACCCAGAAGAAAAAGCACTTTTAGAGCAAGAGGAATATCAAGGTAAGCTTGCTTGGGGGATATATGTAGGAATAATGGATTATTTTCTAAAACCTATAAATAACAATTAGAGAAGTTCGTGTATTGAACTTCTCTAAAATTCCTTAAAATAAACCTATAATTTTTCCATTGGGTAAAACGTCAATTCTCTCGGCAGCAGGGACTTTTGGAAGACCTGGCATTGTTAAAATTGAACCAGTTAAAGCAACTATAAAGCCAGCTCCTGCTGAAATCTTAACTTCTTTTATTGTAATTTCAAAATCAGTTGGAGCACCAAGTTTGGTTAAATCATCTGAAAAACTATATTGTGTTTTAGCTATACATATTGGTAAATTGCCAAAACCTAAGTCTGTTATACGTTTAATATCATCTAAAGCTTCTGGTAAGAACTTTGCACCTTTTCCACCATATATTCTTTTTACAATAGTTGATATCTTATTTTCTATTGTATCTTGTAATTCATAACTAAATTCAAAGTTATTAGGTTCATCGCAAAGTTTTACTACTTCTTTTGCAAGGCTTAAGCCACCTTCGGAGCCATTAGCCCAAACATCAGATAATACAACATTAACACCAAGTTCTTTACATTTATTAATGATTAAATCTATTTCACTTTGAGTATCTGTTGGAAATTTATTTATTGCAACAACAGATGGAAGATGGTATACATTTTTAATGTTTGAAACATGACGTAAAAGGTTTGGAATTCCTTTTTCTAGTGCATCTAAATTTTCAATATTTAAGTCTTCTTTACTCATACCTCCATGCATTTTTAGAGCTCTAACTGTAGCAACAATAACAACAGCATCTGGCTTTAAACCTGCCAATCTACATTTTATATCTAAGAACTTTTCAGCCCCCAAATCAGCACCAAAACCAGCCTCAGTAACAGTATAATCTCCAAGTTTCATAGCCATTTTAGTAGCAATAACTGAGTTACATCCATGTGCAATATTAGCAAATGGTCCACCATGTACAATGGCTGGGGTGTGTTCTAAGGTTTGTACTAAATTAGGTTTTAAAGCATCTTTTAAAAGTGCTGCCATTGCTCCTTGCGCCTTTAAATCTCCTGCTGTAACAGGTTTATTATCAAAGGTATATCCAATAATTAAACGAGATAAACGTTCTTTTAAATCTTCCAAAGAAGAAGCTAAGCAAAAAACAGCCATTATTTCAGATGCAACAGTAATATCAAATCCATCTTTACGAGGAACTCCATTTTTTCCACCACCAAGGCCATCTTCAACAAATCTAAGTTGACGATCATTCATATCTACACATCTTTTCCAGGTAATTTTATTAGGGTCAATATTTAGGGTATTACCTTGAAATATATGGTTATCTATCATTGCTGCAAGTAAGTTATTGGCAGCACCAATAGCATGAAAATCACCTGTAAAATGTAAATTTATATCTTCCATTGGTACAATTTGGGCATACCCACCACCAGCAGCACCACCTTTAATTCCAAAAACAGGTCCTAAAGAGGGCTCTCTTAAGGCAACTACTGTTTTCTTTCCAAGCTTCTTTAGGCTGTCTGCTAAACCTATTGTAGTAGTGGTTTTTCCCTCTCCTGCAGGAGTTGGATTAATGGCTGTAACAAGAATTAGTTTACCATTTTTTCTATTTAAATCATTTAGTATATTTAAATCAATTTTAGCTTTATAATTTCCATAAGGTTCTAAAAATTTTTTATCTATACCAATTTCTTTTGCAATTCTTTCAATATTAAACATTTCAGCATTTCCGTGCAATTTCAATATCAGATAACATTTTAAAACACCTCCATCACATGCTAATAATATATAACAAAACAAAAAAAGTCAATAAAAAGAACAAAAAATATTGAAAAAATTTTTCTAATATGCTACACTTATAAATAGAAGTATTATGTTTTTAACAAAAGAGATGGAGGAGAAATGAGCAAAACTGTAGAAAAAGTTGTAATTAATCCAGAAAGTATAGATGTAATTTCTACTTTAGACGGTGTAAATAGCATAACACAGCTAAACTTAGAGCCAGAAGATAATGAAGTACAGAAAATATATGAAAAGTATAACTTAAGTAGCATTACTAACTATCCTTTTGATATGAAAATAGTAAGAGCACTTAGCGAAAACGAAGAACAACTTAGAAGCTATCTAGAACTATGCAAAAGTGCAAATAATACAAATAAAAAAATAGAACTTCCACCCAACATTCCAGCAGTAGAATATGATTTTAGAACTTTAAAAAAGAGTGATTTAAGCTTAAGTGAACAAGTTGAAATGTATAAAAATGCAAAAGAAACACGGAAAAATATTAAGACAAGCAAGAGGGAAAACAGAACTAAAAATGAGCTTAATAGATAAAGGATATTATACAATACAAGAATTTTTATCAAGTAAAAATGGAAAAACAGTAAAATCACTAGCAGAAGCAGCACCAAGGCAAAGCAGTAATATACGAGAAGAACTAAGAGATGAAGCACTAACAGAAAAAACTAACCAAGTAGCACAAGAATATGCAAAACAGCCTTATGTAGATATAAGACAGAATGAAGAAGAAAGAGAATAAAAATCGTTTGTCGAAAAATGCAAAGATTTGACAAGCGATTTTTGTTATATTTTTTATTTAGAATTTAGGTGCAATATAAGAAATGCCCACCATGATTTTCAAGGTGGGCATAATTAGTAAATAAGTGGATTTGGCTGTTAGTTTAGTTACCGAATGTTATACTAATACTGTTTAAAGGAGCAGTAACGGTATTGTAACTTACTGTTACCGTACCCTTACGAATAACCCAATCACTCATTTTTTTGAATTACGTTTCATAACTAAAATCCTTTCGAGAATGTTTAACCAAATCCACTTATTACATACTACTACTGTGTTAAATTTAATCACAGTATTAAAAAAAGAATAAAGATAGTATAACAGAAAATTCGCATAATGTCAACAAATTCTGGAAAAATTTCCAAAAATTCCCAAAAAAAATGAAGTGTTGCATAAAAAGTCATTATGTGATATACTATTATAAATAAATAAAGGGGGTGAAGGTATGAGTAAGAAGAAGGCTGTTATATGTATTGTTTTGGTAGTTCTATTAGTTATTGTTGCCGTATTCGTAAGAAAAATTTGCTTAATTAATAGGATAATAAAAAATGTTGAAGCAAATAGTAAAATAACAAATTACAAAACATTTTGGGAGGATTCTCATTATGCTTATGCATTTGCAACAGATGGTAAAACTGTATCAAATTCAATAGGTGGTAAATATGGAGATAACTCTAATGTGTGCTACTATAGAAATGAAAACTCAAGCTATATATTGAATCTTACCGATAAAACATATCATGAATATCATGGGGAACCTATGTATATCGAAGATTATTTAACAGATGGAATTTATGAGAATATGTCACTTAAAGATAAGATAGTAGCAGTATTTACTTGGAAAATACATAGCGAAAAATTAGGAAATAAAGAATGTTACTATGTATGTAAAGACATTAACAAAGTTCAAGACGGAGAAGAATTTGAATTTTGGCTTGATAAAGGAACTTACTTTAAAGTTAAAGCAACAAAGAAAGAGGACCTAAAAAAACATGAGCCAGCAGACACTGTGTACTACTTCTCAACAGAGGTAAATAAAGTAACAGATACAGACTTATTTTTCCCAAACCTTGATGAATATACAAGAATTAAATAATACATATAAAACACGAAGCAAACATCAGCTTCGTGATTAAAATGGCATATTGTGTCGAATTTTGTCGAACGATTTTTCTTTACAAATAGAAAAAAGTGTGCTAAAATAATTATGTCTTTAATTGCGAAAGCAATTTCAAAATAATTTCTAAGGAAAGAATAAAGTTCTTTTATTCTTGAAAATTCCAAAAAAGAAAACAGAATTTAATAGTGAAAAGAGGTGAGGTGTATAAGAAATTACACAAGACTTACTGTGAGCTTAATAATAATAGTTTTAGTAGTGTTTATATTAACTACTGTAAACTTAGCATATGAAAGCTTGCAAAATGGAAAGTTAACAGAAGAAATAAGCAAAGAAACAGAAATAGAAGAAACACTAGAAGTGGATAAAGATACAGAGTTTGAAACCTTCCTTAATATAAATTATGCAAATTTAGAGCTGTGGCAAGTTGAGATACCAAAAATCAATTTAATTGCTCCAATTGCACAAGATACAACACAAGAAGTTATGGAAAAATACGTAGGACATTTTGCTAAAACGGCATTTTGGAAAGGAAACATAGGCTTAGCAGCTCATAACAGACGGCTACCCAATTAATTATTTTGAAAACGTTAAAGATTTAAACCCTGGTGATGAAATCTATTATAAAACACAATATGGAACAAAAGTATATGAGATAGTTTTATCAACTATAATTGATGAAACAGATTGGTCATATTTAGAAGAAACAGAAGATAATAGAATTACATTAATAACATGTGTAAGAAATAGACCCAATAAAAGACTTTGCGTCCAAGCAATAGAAAAAATATAAAAAAGAAAGGAATAATAAAATGAAAAAAATAAAAAGTATAGTTTTTATAATGCTAGTTATAATGCTTAGCAATATAGTATTGCCATGCATTAGCTTAGCAACAAGCGAAAAAGTAACAATATATGGAAAAACACGTTATGGAAATTTACTAAAAAGGAATGGAATAGATTTAGTATGTATTCCACTAGCATACACTGAAGATGGAGTAGAACACCCTGTATATTGCTTAAATTTAGAAAGAGACGGAGCAACTGAAAATTTTTCATATGAAGTAAATATTGATAATGAATTAACAAACATGGAAATTTGGAGAACAATAGTAAATGGATATCCATATAAAACTCCAGAAGAATTAGGGTGTAAAACAAAAGAAGAAGCATATTTAGCAACGAGGCACGCAGTATATTGTGCAGTATATGGCAGAGATTTAGATAGCTATAAAGCAGGAGATGCAGAAGGTGGAGAAAGAACATTGAATGCTTTAAAACAAATAGTAAATAAAGCAAGAAATGGTAATGAAGTAAAACCAAGTAGTACATTAAAAATAAGTGCAGACAAAGCCTCATGGCAAACTGATTTAATTGATAACAAATATGTTTCAAAAACATTCACAGTAACTGCTTCAGCTGGAATTAAAAACTACAGTATAAGTCTATTAGGAGATATTGTAGAAGGAATAAAAGTTACAGATATAAATAACAATGAAAAAGACACCTTTGAGAGTAATGAGAGTTTTAAAATTCTAATTCCAATTCAAAATTTAAACAAGAACGGAAATTTTACAATTGAAGCAAAGGGAAAAGTTGCTACAAAGCCAGTATTTATAGGATTACCTGATAATGCAAGCCTTCAAAACGTTGCAGTAACAGGAAGTGTATATGAAAATGGAACAGGAACAAAAACAGAATACTATTTTGAAAACTCTAGTAAGATTATAATTATAAAACAAGACCAAGAAACAAAAAATGTATTACCAGGAGTAAAATTTGAACTTTTAAATGAAAATAAAGAAGTAATATATGCAAACTTAGTAACAGATGAACAAGGTAAAATAGTAATAGAGAATTTATTGCCAGGTAAATACTACATACGTGAAGTAGAAACCTTAGAAGGATATGAAATGTATGAAAAAGTAATTGAAATAGACTTGCGATTAAATGAAGAAACGACAGTAAAAGTAAATAATTTGCATAAAGATGAAATTCCTGAAAATGAAAAACCAAAAACAGAATTAGAAGTTGATCAAATAAAAAATAATGAAGAAGTAAAACAAGATAAAACAGAAGAAGTAAAACCTCCAGAAAAAACATCTCATACAGAAATAAAAACAGAAAAGGAGGTGATGAAACTACCAAAAACGGGCATGTAAACTTGCCATAACTCCTTTCATAACATAGATATCAAGGTAAAGCAAAAAAAGTTTGCTTTGCCTTGTTTTTTTATAACATTGTATGATATAATAACCTCACGAAAGGAATGAGATTTGAAATGAAAATAATTTTAGCATCTGAATCTCCTAGAAGAAGAGAATTATTAGAAATGATGGGGTTAAAATTTGATATAAAACCAAGCAACAGTGATGAAACATTTAAAGAGGGACTTAGTATTGAGGAGCAATCCAAAAGGCTTGCATATATTAAAGCAAAATCTGTATTTGATGAAACATCAAACGAGGGAGATAGAGCCGTTATAGGTTCAGATACAATGGTCATTGAAGGAGACAAAATATATGGTAAACCACATACAAGAGAACAAGCAATTGAAATGTTACAAGATTTAAATAATACTAAACACCAAGTAATCACAAGTATTTGCGTAATTTCAGAAAAAAACGGAGAGTACAAAGAACAATTAGATTATGATATAGCAGATGTTTATTTTAAAAAGATGACAGACGAAGAAATAGAAGCTTGGGTAGATAAGGATAAACCATATGATAAGGCAGGAGGATATGCTGCACAAAGTGCATTTGGAGTACACATAGAAAAAACTGAAGGAAACTTCTTTACAATAATGGGGTTACCAATACATAAGTTATATGATATGCTAAAAAATGTTTAAAAGAGGAGAAAATATGGATACAAAATTAAAAGAATTTTTACAAACAAACCCAAAAACAAATTTTATGCAAACACCAGAATGGGCAGAAGTAAAAACAGAATGGAAAAAAGAGTTCATAATAGTAAAAGATAAATCTGGTAACATAAAAGGAACAATGAGCATTTTACTTAGAAAAGTGCCAGTTATAAATAGACATATAATGTATGCACCAAGAGGATTTGTGTGTGACCCACATGATAAGGAAACACTTAAAGAACTTACAAAAAAAGCACGGAGAAATAGCAAAAAAACATAGAGCATTTATATTTAGACTAGACCCAGATGTTTTAGTAAGTGATGAAGAGTTTAAAAATATAATAACAGAACTTGGATACAAAACAAAGAAAAATATAAAAGACATAGGTCAAGTTTTGCAACCCAAATATGTATTTAGGTTAGATCTAAGAAATAAAACAGAAGAAGAACTTTTGCAATCTTTTGAATCAAAAACAAGATACAACATTAGACTCGCAGGAAGAAAAGGTGTAAAAGTAAGAATTGGAACAAGAGATGATTTACCTGTATTTTATGATATAATGAAAACAACAGGTTCAAGAGACGATTTCTTTATAAGACCATTATCATATTTCCAAAAAATTTATGATGAAATGGGAGAAGAACACGCAAGAGTTTATATTGCAGAATATGAAGGAGAACCAATAGCTGCAACACTTCCAATATATTATGGAGATAAAGTCTGGTACTTATATGGTGGAAGTTCAAATAAACATAGAAATCTAATGCCAAACTATTTAATACAATGGGAAATGATAAAATGGGCAATGGAAGAACATTGCAATTGGTATGACTTTAGAGGAGTATCAGGTTTCAAAAGTGAAAACGACCCACAATACCGGAGTATACAAATTTAAAAAAGGTTTTAACCCAGTATTTATGGAATTTATAAACGAGATGTATATCACATACAACCCAGTTATAAATTGGTTATTTAATTTCAGCTCAAAGTTTTATACTAAAATAAATTTATTAAAAGATAAACTAAAGAAAAGAGGTGAGAAAGAATGATAGTAGAGTACATTAAAAAATGTGAAAGACGTTCAATTTTAAGTTCAGCAATAATGATTCTTATAGCAATTCTATTAATGGTAAAACCAGAAACAATGATAAGCTCGGTAATGACAGTATTAGGAATCTGTTTACTTATTGATGGAGCATATAGTGTGATTTTATTTGTTGCAATGGAAAAGGATCAGAAGATGTTTAGTAATGCACTTGTTGAAGGAATGGTTGAAATAATAATAGCATTTGTAGTTTTAATTAATTCAAATGTTATAGTATCTATTTTAACAACAATTGCAGGTATTTGGATTATTATAAAAAGTATAATTAAAATACAATTCTCAATTAGCGTAAAAAGTGTTGATGAGAATAGCTGGATATGGATATTAATTACAGCAATGTTAACATTAGCTTTAGGTGTATATATGTTAATACAACCATTTAGCACAGTAGTTTCAGTAGCTGTTGTTTCAGGGGTTTTCCTATTAATTACTGGAATAATTGAAGTTGTAGAAAGTATAGCAGTTTTAATAAAATTAAAATAAAAAAACAAACCATAATTTATCCACTATCTGTGGATAAATTGTGGATACTTTTATATGTTTTTCAAGTTATTCATCTAAGAAAACAATTTTTGCAGTAGAAAGCTGACCAGCTTCAATCTGTTCTAAACGTAAATTACCACGTGTAAGCCAACCTAAATCGGCATATTCCCAAAGGAAGAACCAAAAGAGTAATAAAAGAAGTTCATTAACAGCAGTAATAATAGAGAAATTACTTAAAATTGCAAATACACCTAAACTAATAATACCAAATAAAAATAGTATAAATGATTTATGCTTGTTAATATCTAAGTCTAAAAATTTATCTCCAAGTTTTAAACCAAAGTAATCTTTAATAACTCTTTTAATCATGTCTTTTTCTTCTTCAGAAAAATTACCACCACAAATTTCAATAGTAATACTTTCCTCAAGAGGAATATAGTAAGCACTTTCTTCAATATAACTTGCAAATTCTGGATTAATCCATTCATAATCTTTAGTAGAATACTTTGAGATAATATCATCAATAGAATTAACCTTTGCAGAAATATATGCTTCGCCTTTTTCTATGTAATATTTTTTAACAAATTTAGCATAATTAAATTTAGCCTTTTTAAATTTCTTTAAATTCTTTATAGATTTTTTACGTTTAGTTCGAGAAAGCATAACACCACTCCTTTGCTATATAATATCATAAAATGTTATTTAAATACAAGAGAAAATATACAAGTTTTACTTGTAAAAAACATCACCTATGGTGTATAATACACCATAGGTGAATTTATGGAAAATAATGTAGAAAACAATAAAATAATAAAAGAATTAATATACTGGCTAGCATTTATAATATACGAAGAATTAGTCCTTTCAGGCCTTATTTTTGGAGCTTTCCCTAAAACAGCGCTAATGATAATACTTTTATCATCTCCATTTGCAATTTTTTTAAGTCTATTAACTTCAATATTTAAAAGAAAAGTAAATGTTGTAATTTCATATGTTTTAACAATTGGATTATGCTTTGTTGGTGGGGCACAGCTTGTATATTACAAAATTTATGAAGCAATATTATCATTTTACTCAATTGTAAATGGCGGGCAGGTTACAGAATTTATGACAACAATCTTAGATGAAATGGCACAAAATTGGCTTGGACTTGTACTCATATTCTTGCCAGTTATAGTACTAATAATACTACATAAAACTAAAGTTCTAAAGTTTAAAAAAGACACTAAGCAAAATATACTAATAAAATTGTTTAGTATAGTAGTAGTATATGGAATAGGAATTCTTTGTATAAATACAATTAATACAGAAGGTATAAATTCAAACAAAAACTTATACTACAATTTACATGTGCCAAAAGTTACAGCAAATAGAATGGGTATATTTACTGCAATGAAACTAGATTTAGAACGCTTGATTTTAGGGTTTGAAGAAAATGTTTCAATTGAAGTAAATTCGCTTCCTGAAGATGCAATTAAAGAAGAGACGAAATATAATATTACAGATATTGATTTCGAAAACTTAATCGCAAATGAAACAAATGAAAATATAAAACAAATGCATGAATATTTTGCAAATCAAATTCCATCAGAGCAAAATGAATATACAGGAATGTTTAAAGGAAAAAACTTAGTAGTATTTGTTGCAGAAGGTTTAAGCAATGTTGCAATAAGAGAAGACGTTACACCTAACCTTTATAAATTATATAATGAGGGCTTTCAGTTTGATGATTTCTATACCCCACTATTTCCAGTAAGTACAGCAGATGGAGAATATATAACAGATACTTCTTTAATTCCAAAAGAAGGGGTTTGGAGTATTTATAGAGTACAAAACCATTACATGCCATACTCATATGCAAATGTATTTAAAAGCCTTGGATATTCAACCAATGCATACCATGACCACACAGCAACCTATTACCATAGAGATAAATACATTAAAACAATGGGTTATGATTCATATTTGGCAGTGGGAACAGGTTTAGAAGATAGAATGAATACTAGCCTTTGGCCTAATAGCGATTATGAAACCATTGAAGTTACAACCCAAGACTATATAAACAATGATAAATTTTTAGCATATTACATGACAGTTAGTGGACATCTAAATTATACAACAAATGGAAATTGCATGGCAGCTAGGAACTGGGAACAAGTAAAAGATTTGCCATACTCACATAAAGCAAGAGCATACCTGGCAACACAAATAGAGCTAGATAAAGCAGTTGGAAAATTAATTCAAGATTTGGAAACGGCAGGAAAATTAGAAGATACAGTAATTGTAATAAGCCCAGACCACTATCCATATGGGTTAACTTTATCAGAACTAAATGAACTTTCAAATTATGAAAGAGACAATACTTTTGAAAAACACCACACACCACTATTAATATGGAGTGGAAGCATGAAAGAACCCGTAAAGGTTGAAAAAGTATGTTCAAGCTTAGATGTATTACCAACAGTATTAAATCTATTTGGAGTAGAATATGATTCTAGACTTTTAATAGGAAATGATATATTATCAAATAACAAAGAGCAAATAGTAATATTCTCAGATAGAAGTTTTATAACAGATAAAGGAAGATATAGTGCAGTACAAGACAAATTCATGCCTAATGAGGGAGTAGAAATTCCAGAAGGGTATGTAGAACAAATAAGCGAAATTATTTATCAAAAATTTAAAATGTCAACAATGATTTTAGATAATGATTATTACAGAAAAATATTTCAATAAAAAAAGTGCCTCAGTTTAAACTGAGGCATTTAATCTAATCAACAATTATTGCATCACGGCCGGCACCTGTTCCAATAAATTTAACAGGAACACCAACAACTTCTTCAATTCTAGCTAAATATTTTTGAGCTTTTTCAGGTAATTCACTTCTTGTTTTGCAATGACTTATATCGCCAAAGTTACCTTCAAAATCTTCATAAACGGCTGTGCAATTATTTAAGAAATCAATATTTGTTGTAAAATCTGTTGTGATTTCTCCGTTATGATTATAAGCAACACATGCTTTGAATTCTGGAAGTTTTCCAATAGTATCAAGATGGTTAATTGCTAATGCTGTAATACCATTTAATCTAACAGCATATTTTAAAGCAACTAAATCTATCCAACCACATCTTCTTGGTCTTTTTGTAGTAACACCATATTCATGACCAAGTTCTCTTATAGTATCACCAATTTCGTTGTTTTGTTCAGTAACAAATGGTCCACTACCAACACGTGAAGAATATGCTTTAGAAACTCCATAAACTTCTCCAATATCTTTTGCACCAATACCAGTACCTGTGCAAACACCACCTATTGTAGGGTTTGAAGATGTAACAAATGGGTAACTACCAAAATCTATATCTAATAAAGTGGCTTGTGCACCTTCGCATAAAATCTTTTTGCCATTTTCTAAAGCGTTGTGTAATAAACTTATTGTATCTATAACATGTGGTTTTAAAATTTCAGCGTATTTTTTGTATTCTTCAAAAATTTCTTTTGCATCAAATGTAGGGTGACCATACATTTCAAAAATTTTATTCTTGTTATTAACATTAATTGTTAATAATTCTTCAAATCTATCACTAATAAAGTCTTCGGCTCTAATTCCACATCTTTCATGTTTATCGCAATATGCAGGGCCAATTCCTCTTGCTGTTGTTCCTATTTTTCCAGAACCACGGCATTCTTCTAGAAGTCTATCCATTTCCATGTGGTAAGGTAGAACAATATGAGCTTTTTCACTAATATATAGGTTTTCTGTTGAAACACCATTTTCTTCTAACTCGTGCATTTCATCAAGTAAAAGTTTTGGATCAACAACAACTCCATTTCCTATAACAGCTAATGTTCCTTTGTTAAAAATACCAGAAGGTATTAAGTGAAAAGCAAACTTTTTGCCATCAACTTCAATAGAATGACCAGCATTACTACCACCTGAAAATCTTACAGCAATATCTGCATCTTTTGATAGGTAATCAATAATTTTACCTTTTCCTTCGTCGCCATAAAATGCGCCTAAAACTACATCGACTTTTGACATAAAAATCACATCCTAAAAATAAAAATATGCTCTTGAACGAATTTTCGAACATAAGAACATACTTTATTATGCAATATATTAGCGAAAATGTCAATAAATTTGATAAAAAATTTCAAAAATTTACAAAAATAATATTGTATATTTTTTACCGTTTGGTGTATAATCTAGGTATAAAATTTTGAAGGAGGAAAGTTATGGAAAGAAAAGTAAAAGTAGTACAATTTGGTACAGGAAAAATGGCAGTATATACTATGCGTTATGTTTATGAAAAAGGAGCAGAAATAGTCGGAGCAATAGATGTAAACCCAGCAGTAGTAGGTAAAGATATAGGAGAATTAATAGGAGGAGAAGAAAAAGGAGTTAAAGTTACAGCTTTAGAAAATGCAGAAGAAATGCTAAAGACAACAAAACCAGATATAGCAATAGTTACAACAATGAGCTTAATCGCTGATGTAAGAGATGCATTAATGCTTTGTGCAAAACTTGGAATAAATGCAATTACAACATGTGAAGAAGCATTTTACCCTGCAAACTCAAACCCAAATATTACAAAAGAATTAGACGATATGGCAAAACAAACAGGCTGTACAATTACAGGTAGTGGATACCAAGATATTTATTGGGGACAATTAATCAGTTCAATAGCTGGTTCAACACATAAAATTACAAAAATAAAAGGAAGTTCAAGCTATAATGTTGAAGATTATGGAATTGCACTTGCAAAAGCACACGGTTCAGGACTTACAATGGAAGCATTTGAAAAAGAAGTTGCTTCAGTAGATAAAATAAGCGATGAAGAAAGACAAAAAGTTATTGAATCTGGAAATTATTTACCATCATATATGTGGAATGTAAATGGTTGGTTATGTTCAAAACTTGGACTAACAGTTGAAAGACAAACACAAAAAACAGTACCACAAACATATAAAGAAGATATATATTCTTCAACACTTGGTATGACAGTAAAAGCAGGAGATGCAACAGGAATGAGCGCAGTTGTTACAACAACAACAAAAGAAGGAATAACACTTGAAACAGAATGTATAGGAAAAGTATATTCTAAAGAAGATTATGATAAAAATGAATGGACAATATATGGAGAACCAGATACAACAATAGTAGTTGCAAGACCTGCAACAGTAGAACTTACATGTGCATCTATAGTTAACCGTATTCCAGATGTAATAAATAGCGTTCCAGGATATGTTACAACAGATAAATTTGGAGAATTAAATTATAGAGTTAAACCATTAAATGAATATGTAAAATAAAATAAAGGTGGAGCGATCCACCTTTTTAATTATAATTTAAATGAATGAGGAAGCAAATCATCAATGTGGTAAACATGAGCTTCATCATTTCCATCTAATAAGTATATCTTGAAATTTTCGTCTACAAACTCGTGCATAAATTGTCTACAATAGCCACAAGGAGAGCAATCTCCAAGAGAATCTAATTCAGGTCCAGAGCAAACAACAATATAATCAAAATCACGTTCTCCTTCAGAAATAGCCTTAGTAAAAGCAACCCTTTCAGCACAAATAGACATTATGCCATCATTTTCAATGTTACAACCAGAATAAACCTTGCCGTTCTTACAAACTAAAGCAGCCCCAACATAATAATGTGAATATGGCACATAAGCATTTTTTCGAACCTCTTTAGCAATTTTAACAACATCATCTAAAACCATAAAATCCCTCACTTTCAATTAACTATAATATACTATAAAAAATTGAAAAATGCAATTGAATTTTTGTAAAACATAATTTATAATAGAAAAGTAAGGAGCAAGGATAATGAGAATTAGAAATAAACCATGGGCCAAAGAGGAACTTTTAGCGAGCGACTTTTATGTGCAAAAGCCAGAAGATTATAAGGGAAGATGGAAAGAGTTTTTTAATAACGAAAATGATCATATTTATTTAGAATTAGGTTGTGGAAAGGGCTTTTTTGTAAAGAAAGCCGCTAAACAAAACCAAAATATAAATTATATTGCAATAGATTTAATAGATGCAATTTTAGGAATGGCAAATAGAAATATAATAGAAGAATTTGAAAATAAAGAAGTTTTGAACTTAGCTTTAACAAGATATGATGTTGAAGAAATAAACAATATTTTAGATAAAAGTGATAATATTGAAAGAATATATATTAATTTTTGTAACCCTTGGCCAAAGCCAAGACATAAAAAGAGGAGACTAACACATACAAGGCAACTTGAAAAATATAAACAATTTTTAGCACCAAAAGGAGAAATATATTTCAAAACAGATGATGATGAGCTATTTAGAGAAAGCTTGGAATACTTTAAAGAAGCGGGGTTTGAGGCAGTTAAAACAACAGAAAATCTAAACGAAGAACCTAAATTTTGGGAAAACATAGAAACAGAGCATGAAATTAAATTTAAAAATGAAGGCATAAAAATAAAAGCAGGAATATTTAGATTAAAGTAAATAAAGAGTGGGGGTGAAAAAATGAGTAAAAATATTATAATGGCAATAGCAACAATAGTAGTAATAGCAGGACTAATTTTATTAATTGTAGGCATAAAATATGATGTACCAAACAGAAAATTTTCCTTTAGAACACTAGAGGAGTATGTTGGTGGAGATGCATATAATGCAATGATAGAAGCTTCTATAAGAGGAGGAGAAATTGCAGCAGCTAAAACTAGTAAAACTATATATATATGTAGTGGAACAATTACAATGGCAATAGGGCTATTGATAGTAGCAACAGGAACAACCAAAAAGAAAGAAAATATAGAGGAATAAAAATATTATTAAAATTTTAAAAAAATCTTGACAAGCACTAGCAAATTATGGTATTATAATAAAGCACATATTATTCGTGAGGCACGAAACTATGTAAACTATTTAAATAGAAATGGTGATTTTTTTAAAGTGAAAAGTGTAAGTAAAAGTTAAATAATTTGTAACTTAATAAAAAGTGTAGAGTGGCTCTAAATAGCCTAATATAGCAATATATTACTACACTTTTTTGTTGCGTTTTAGGAAAGCACTATTTTTTGCAAATGAAATATTAAGAAAGAGGAATTAATTTTTAGTAAAGGTATTAGCTTAAAAATATTTAAAGAGCAGAATATTTTTAAACTAATAATACACTTTAAATTAAGAGGGACTTTCTTGAGATATAAATTATGCTCGAATAAAAAATAAGGAGTTGATTTATTTTGTTAACAGACATTAATTACGAAAAAGCAACAAGAAAGACATTCGCAAGAATCGGAGACTTTATAGACATACCAAACCTAATTCAAGTTCAAAAAGATTCTTATGATTGGTTCGTAAACGAGGGACTAGGCGAAGTATTAAGAGATATTTCACCAATTGAAGATTACACAGGAAATTTAGTTCTAGAATTTTTCGATTATTATATGGAAAAAGAAACTAAATATTCTCTAGAAGAAGCAAAAGAAAGAGACACTACATATTCAACAAGATTACACGTTAAAGTAAGACTTATAAACCGTGAAACAGGAGAAATTAAAGAGCAAGAAATCTATTTAGGAGATTTCCCATTAATGACAGATAGTGGAACATTCGTAATTAATGGTGCAGAAAGAGTTGTAGTAAGCCAATTAGTAAGATCACCAGGATGCTACTATGAATCAGACTACGATAAAACAGGTAAAAAATTGTACAAGGCTACAGTTATGCCAATTAGAGGCGCTTGGCTTGAATATGAAACAGATGGTAATGATGTATTCTATGTAAGAATTGATAGAACAAGAAAATTACCAGTAACAACACTTTTAAGAGCAATTGGACTAGTTACAGACGAGCAAATTACAGCACTTTTCGGAGACGAAGATAAAATTTTAGCAACTATCGCAAAAGATACAGCTAAAACAAACGAAGAAGCACTTATTGAAATATATAAAAAGTTAAGACCAGGAGAACTTCCAACAGTTGATGCTGCTAGAAACTTATTCAATAACCTATTCTTCGACCCAAGAAGATATGATTTATCAAAAGTAGGAAGATATAAATATAATAAAAAATTAGACTTAAGCTCAAGAATAGCAAAACAAGTTGCATTTGATGACATAATCAATAGCGAAACAGGAGAAGTAATTGTTGAAAAAGATACAGTTATTTCAGAAGAACAAGCAAACGAAATTCAAAATGCAGGAATAAACATTGTCGACTTAAAAGTTAACGACAAAAAAGTAAGAGTTATAGGAAATGGAACAGTTGATTTAAAAGCTTATGTTGATAGCGATGAAATCAATATAAAAGAAAAAGTAAATTATGCAGTTCTAAAAAATATCTTAGAGACTACAGACGAAAAAGATTTAGTAAACGTTATAAATGAAAGAAAAGATGAACTAGTACCAAAGAATATTGTAACAGAAGATATGATAGCTTCAATAAACTATTTATTAAACTTACAATATGGACTAGGAAATGTTGATGATATAGACCATTTAGGAAACAGACGTATAAGATGCGTTGGAGAATTATTACAAAATCAATTTAGAATTGGTTTAACAAGATTAGAAAGAGTTGTAAGAGAAAGAATGACAATTCAAGACTTAGACGTAGTAACTCCACAAACATTAATTAACACAAAACCAATCACATCATCAATTAGAGAATTCTTCGGAAGCTCACAATTATCACAATTCATGGATCAAACAAACCCATTATCAGAATTAACACATAAAAGAAGAATTTCAGCATTAGGACCTGGTGGTTTATCAAGAGAAAGAGCAGGATTCGAAGTACGTGACGTTCACTATACTCACTACGGAAGATTATGCCCAATAGAATCTCCAGAAGGACCAAACATAGGACTTATATCAGCGCTTTCTACATTTGCAATAATAAATGAATATGGATTTGTAGAAACACCATATAGAAAAGTTGACCCAGAAACACATAAAGTTACTGATGAAGTAATTTATATGACAGCAGACGAAGAAGACAACCATGCAATAGCACAAGCAACAGAACCATTAGATAAAGATGGAAAGTTTATAAACAAAAAAATAAAAGTAAGATACTTAGATGAAATAATAGAAGTAAGTGCAGACGAAGTAGATTTCGTAGACGTATCACCAAAACAATTAGTTTCAGTTGGTGCAGCTATGATACCTTTCTTAGAGCATGATGACGCAAACCGTGCATTAATGGGTGCAAACATGCAACGTCAAGCAGTACCTCTAATGATTACAGATTCACCAATAGTTGGAACAGGTATTGAATACAGAGCAGCTAAAGACTCTGGAACAACAGTTGTTGCTAAAAACGGTGGTGTAGTACAAAGAGTTACAGGTGATGAAATCATCATCAAAACAAAAACAGGATTAGATACATATAAATTACGTAAATTCAAGAGAACAAATGGTGGAACATGTATCAACCAAAAACCAATAGTAAGAAAAGGCGAAATCGTAAATGCAAATGATGTAATTGCAGATGGACCTTCAACACAAAACGGAGAAATGGCACTTGGTAAAAACGTTCTAATTGCCTTCACAACATGGGAAGGATACAACTACGAGGATGCTGTGTTACTAAGTGAAAGATTAGTTAAAGAAGATGTTTACACATCAATTCACATTGAAGATTATGACTGCGAATGCCGTGATACAAAACTTGGACCAGAAGAAATTACAAGAGATATTCCAAATATTGGAGAAGACAGCTTAAAAGACTTAGACGATAGAGGAATAGTAAGAATTGGTGCAGAAGTTAGACCAGGGGATATATTAGTTGGTAAAGTAACTCCAAAAGGAGAAACAGAACTTACTTCTGAAGAAAAACTTTTAAGAGCAATCTTTGGAGAAAAAGCTAGAGAAGTAAGAGATACATCTTTAAGAGTACCACATGGAGAAGCAGGAACAATAGTTGATGTTAAAGTATTTACAAGGGACAATTCAGATGAACTTGGACCTGGTGTAAACCAAGTAATAAGAGTATATATAGCTCAAAAGAGAAAAATCTCAGTTGGTGATAAAATGGCTGGTCGTCACGGAAACAAAGGTGTTGTTTCAAGAATATTACCAGTTGAAGATATGCCATTCATGCCAGATGGAACACCAGTAGATGTTGTATTAAACCCATTAGGTGTACCTTCACGTATGAACTTAGGTCAAGTTTTAGAGGTTCACTTAGGAGCCGCAGCAAGACTACTTGGAATAAAAGTTGCAACACCAGTATTTGATGGTGCATCAGAAGAAGACATTGAACAATTATTAATAAAATCTGGACTAACACCAGATGGAAAGACAACACTATATGATGGAAGAACAGGTGAACCATTTGATAAGCCAATTACTGTTGGTGTAATGTACATGTTAAAACTTCACCACTTAGTTGATGATAAAATACATGCACGTTCAACAGGACCATACTCACTAGTTACACAACAACCTCTAGGAGGTAAAGCTCAATTCGGTGGACAACGTTTTGGTGAAATGGAAGTTTGGGCACTAGAAGCTTATGGAGCAGCATACACACTACAAGAAATGTTAACAATCAAATCAGATGATGTTGTAGGAAGAGTAAAGACATATGAAGCAATAGTAAAAGGTGAAAACATTCCAGAACCAGGAGTTCCAGAAGGATTTAAAGTATTAATCAAGGAACTACAAAGTTTAGGCTTAGATGTACGTCTATATTCTGAAGATGATAGAGAACTTGAACTTACAGAAAATATAGATGACGGAATAGACTTTAACCTAGATGAAAATAAACCACTAGTAACAGACGAAGAAAAAATGGAAGATGAAGGATTACTTGAAGAAGATATGTTACTAGACGAAGACGAATTACCAGAAGAAGAGGAAGACTTAGAAGATGAAGAAAGCTTCGATGACTTAGATGAAGACTTAGCAGAAGACAACTTAGAAAATGACAACGATTCTTATAAAGAATAATTTTTAATTGAATATCTACATTATAAATTTATAAAATGGCAGGAAGGAATTGTTCGAGCAGTGTATATTTTATAAATTGTATAATGTAGAAAAAAGGTAAAGAGTGAATTTTACAAAAATTCTTCGAATTTTTGAAGGAAGGGAGATACTTCAATGGAAGAAAACAAAAAACAAGATGAATTAGAAATTTTTGATAAAATAAAAATTGGTTTAGCTTCAGATGAAAAGATTAGAGAATGGTCAAAAGGTGAAGTTAAAAAACCAGAGACAATTAACTATAGAACATTAAAACCAGAAAAAGATGGTCTATTCTGTGAAAAAATATTTGGACCTACAAAAGACTGGGAATGTCATTGTGGAAAATATAAAAGAGTAAGATATAAAGGAATAGTTTGCGATAGATGTGGCGTTGAAGTAACAAAATCAAAAGTAAGACGTGAAAGAATGGGACATATTGAACTTGCTGCACCAGTTGCACACATTTGGTACTTCAAAGGAATTCCAAGCAGAATAGCATTAGTACTAGATATATCACCAAGAAGTGTAGAAAAAGTTATATACTTTGCAGCATATGTTGTTACAGATAAAGGAACATCAGGATTAATGGAAGGACAAATTCTAAACGAAAAAGAATATCATGATGCAGAAGAAAAATACGGAAAAGGTTCTTTCAAAGCTGGAATGGGAGCAGAATCTATAAGAACATTACTACAAAAAGTTGATTTAGAGAAATTATCAAATCAATTAAAGAAAGAAATTGCAGAATCTAGTGAACAAAAAAAGGCAAAATTAATAAAAAGATTAGATACAGTTGAAAGCTTCCTATTATCAGGAAACAAACCAGAATGGATGGTTTTAAGCGTAATACCAGTTATACCACCGGATATAAGACCAATGGTACAACTAGATGGAGGAAGATTTGCAACATCTGACTTAAATGACTTATATAGAAGAGTATTAAACAGAAATAACAGATTAAAAAGATTATTAGAACTAGGTGCACCAGAAATTATAGTTAGAAACGAAAAAAGAATGTTACAAGAAGCAGTAGATGCTTTGATAGATAACGGAAGACGTGGAAGACCAGTAACAGGTGCAGGAAACAGACCTTTAAAATCATTATCAGATATGCTAAAAGGAAAACAAGGACGTTTCAGACAAAACCTATTAGGAAAACGTGTTGACTATTCAGGACGTTCAGTTATCGTAGTAGGACCAGAACTAAAAATACATCAATGTGGTTTACCAAAAGAAATGGCAATAGAATTATTCAAACCATTTGTAATGAAAGAGTTAGTTTCAAGAGGTCTAGCACACAATATTAAAAGTGCAAAGAGAATGGTAGAAAAATTAAATCCAGAAGTTTGGGGAATATTAGAGGAAGTTATTAAAGACCACCCTGTAATGTTAAACCGTGCGCCAACACTACATAGACTTGGTATTCAAGCATTTGAACCAGTTTTAGTAGAAGGTAGAGCATTAAAACTTCACCCATTAGTTTGTACAGCATTCAATGCTGACTTCGACGGTGACCAGATGGCAGTTCACGTTCCACTATCACCAGAAGCACAAGCAGAAGCAAGATATTTAATGCTTTCAGTAAACAACCTATTAAAACCACAAGATGGTAAACCAGTAACAGTTCCAACACAAGATATGATCCTTGGAAGTTACTACCTAACAATGGAAGTAGCTGGTGAAAAAGGTGAAGGTATGTACTTCAAAGACGTTGATGAAGCAATGATGGCATACCAAAATGGAGACTTAGGTCTACATGCAAAAATTAAAGTTAGAATAACAAAGGAAATAGATGGAAAAGAGGTTACAAAAACAATAGAAACAACAGCAGGAAGATTAATCTACAACCAAGGTATTCCACAAGACTTAGGTTTTGTTGATAGAACAGATCCAGATCATTGTTTTGACCTAGAAATTAGTTTCCCAGTTATAAAGAAAAACTTAGGAACAATTATTGCAAAATGTATAGATAAACATGGTTTAAATGTATCAGCAGAATTACTAGATTACATTAAATCTACAGGTTATAAATATTCAACAAAAGGTGCTATAACAGTGTCTGTTGCAGACGTTGCAGTGCCAGAAGCTAAAAAAGAAATTTTAGCAAAAGCTGAAGAAGATGTTGAAACAGTAGCAAAACAATATAAACGTGGTTTAATTACAAACGACGAAAGATATGATTCTGTAATTAGTATTTGGGAAAAAGCTACAAACGACGTTACAGAAGCTATGAAAGATAACTTTGATGAATTAAACCCAATATACATGATGGCACAATCTGGAGCCAGAGGTAACATGAACCAATTACGTCAAATCGCTGGTATGCGTGGACTTATGGCAAATACTTCAGGTAAGGCCGTAGAAATCCCAATTAAAGCATGCTTTAGAGAGGGACTAGATCCACTAGAATACTTCATTTCATCACATGGTGCTAGAAAAGGTTTAGCAGATACAGCTTTAAGAACAGCCGATTCAGGATACTTAACAAGAAGATTAGTTGACGTATCACAAGACATTATAGTAAGAGAAGAAGACTGTGGAACAGATGAATATATTGAAATAGAAGATATTAAAGATGGAAATCAAATTATAGAAAAACTACAAGAAAGATTAACAGGTAGATATCCATTTGAAGACATTAAAGACCCTACAACAGGCGAAGTTTTAGCAGATAAAGATACTTTAATTACACCAATTCTTGCAGAAAAAATAGTAGCTATAGGAATTACAAAAGTAAAAGTTCGTTCAGTTTTAGGTTGCCACACAAAACATGGTGTATGTTCAAAATGCTATGGAATGGGCTTAGCAACAAGAAAAGAAGTAAACATTGGAGAAGCAGTTGGTATAATTGCTGCACAATCAATTGGTGAGCCAGGTACACAGCTTACAATGAGAACATTCCACACTGGTGGTGTAGCAGGAGGAGATATCACACAAGGTCTTCCAAGGGTTGAAGAGTTATTTGAAGCAAGAAAACCAAAGGGACTTGCAACAATCTCTGAAATTGCCGGAACAGTAAGTATAGAAGATTCAAAGAAGAGAAAAGAAGTTACAGTAACAGGTAAAGACGATAGCAAAACATACACAATAAGCTTTGGTTCAAAACTAAAAGTAAAACCAGGTGACTATATAGAAGCAGGAGACCCAATTACAGAAGGTTCAATAAATCCAAATGAAATTTTAGCAATAAAAGGACCACAAGGAGTATTTGAATACTTAACATCAGAAGTACAAAAAGTATATAGAAACCAAGGTGTTGATATTAACGATAAGCACATTGAAATTATTTCAAGACAAATGCTTAAAAAAGTTAAAATTGAAGACAGTGGCGATAGCCAAATGTTCGTAGGTTCATTAGTAGATATTAATGAATTTAATAAAGAAAATGCAGAACTAGAAGCAGAAGGAAAGATTCCAGCAAAAGGACAAAGAGTTCTACTTGGAATAACAAAAGCATCACTTGCAACAGAAAGCTTCTTATCAGCAGCATCTTTCCAAGAAACAACAAGAGTATTAACAGAAGCAGCAATCAAAGGAAAGAAAGACTCATTAATAGGACTAAAAGAAAACGTAATAATAGGAAAACTAATTCCAGCAGGAACAGGTCTTCCAATTTACAGAAACAAAAACATCACAACAGAAGTGAAGAAAGAAGAACAAGAGTAAAATTAGAGGACGACAAAAAAGTCGTCCTTTAGTTTTAAATAAAAAAGGAGAAATTTATGAAATTAAATGTTGTATTAGTAGAACCAGAAATACCACAAAATACTGGAAATATTGCAAGAACCTGTGCTGCAATTGGTGCAAAACTTCACTTAGTAAAACCATTAGGTTTTAGCATAAGCGAAAAACAAGTAAAACGTGCAGGGCTAGATTATTGGGATAAATTAGATATAGAAGAACATGATAGTTTTAAAGAATTTTTGGAGAAATATAAGCCAGAAGAAAATAACATGTTTTTTATAACCACAAAAGGAACACATTGCTATTCAAATGTTGATTATTCTGGAATGGAAGAAGTATTTGTTCTATTTGGCAAGGAAACAAAAGGACTTCCAGAAGATACTTTAAAAAAATACATAGAGAAAACAGCAAGAATACCAATGAGACCAACCTTGCGTTCACTTAACTTATCAAATTCAGTAGCAATAGTAGTGTATGAGATTTTAAGACAAAAGAATTTTGAGGAGTTGCAGGAGGTAAGTGATTATTTAATCTGAAATCAAGAAAAAATGTTGAAATGTTTTCACATATATGATAAAATTTTTCTAATTGGTGAACTATATTATACCAATGGAAAGGATGGTTAGAATGAAGAAATCAACAGGTTCGATAGTGATTATTGCAATAATTGCAATTATTATAATTGGTTTTGTGGGAAGCTATAATGGAATGGTTTCAAAAGCTGAGGAGGTTGATAATAAGTTTGCAACAATTGATGCTCAATTACAAAGAAGAGCTGATTTAATTCCCAATTTAGTAAATACTGTAAAAGGGTATGCAGCTCAGGAAAAAGAAATTATTGATTCAGTCACAGAAGCTAGAGCAAAGCTTACTGGTGCAAGTACAGTAGAGGAAAAAGCAAATGCAGATGAAGAATTAACAAGTGCTTTAAACCGTTTATTGGTTGTTGTAGAAAATTATCCAGAGTTAAAATCATCACAGAATTTTATACAATTATCAGATGAACTTGCTGGAACAGAAAATCGTATTGCTACAGCAAGAAGGGACTATAATGAAGCTGTAAAGAAGTATAACTTAAAAATAAAAAGATTTCCAACAAACTTAATGGCAGGTATGTTTAGATTTGAATCAAAAGCTTATTTCCAAGCAACAGATGGAAGTAGGGAGGTTCCTAATGTTAACTTTGAATAAGTCAAAAAAAATAGTTTGTTTAATTATTGTAATAATAATGCTGCTGCAAGTTAAAACATTTGCAGTAGTATCCCAGACAAATGATTTTTATGTTAATGACTATGCTAGAAAATTAAGCAGTGATACAAAGGAATATATTATGAATATGAATATTGAACTTCAGAAAAAAACAGGTGCACAAATTGTAGTTGTAACTGTACAAAGTTTAGGCGGACAGAGCATTGAGGAATATGCTACAGAGCTTTTTAGAAAGTTTGGCATAGGAGATAAAGAAAAAAATAATGGAGTTCTTTTATTATGTTCCACAGGTGATAGATTATTCAGAATTGAAGTTGGATATGGGCTTGAGGGTAGACTAACAGATGGAAAAACTGGAAGAATACAAGATGAATATATAATACCATATTTAAAAGAGAACGATTATGATGGTGGAATAAGAAATGGATTCACAGCAATACTAAATGAGGTTGCAAGCGAATATGGAGTAACAATAAGTGGAACAGATAAGCTAAAAAAACCTACATATTCAGATGGAGAGTTTCTAACTTATTTTACAATACTCATTGTGTGGAGCATTATAGGTATGATAATAAATTACATAATAAGAAAAAAAGGTTTCAAAACAATATTGATAACAAATACAATAGATATTCTTATTTTTGGAATTATATCATATGTCTTGATAAAAGAGATGATGTGGATATCTTTAATGGTACATTTGATGGTAATATTTCGCCCATACTATAGAGGAAGTGGTGGAGGCTATTTCGGAGGCCGGAGGATTTTCTGGTGGAGGCCGGTGGCTTCTCTGGAGGTGGAGGCTCTTCTGGCGGAGGCGGTAGTACAAGAAGCTTCTAAATAATAGCTTTTGCACAGATTACCATAAGTTAAAAGTCGAAACAGAGATTCTTTTTAGAATCTCTGTTTTCTTTTATAAAATTAATTTTTCCAAAAAGCTGAGTAAGCTCTATAAGCTTCATAAACATCAAACTTACTTGTAACTTCATAAGGTGCATGCATTGATAAAACAGGAACACCACAGTCAATAACATCAACACCTTTATTAGCTAAGATGTAAGCAATTGTTCCGCCTCCACCTGTATCTACTTTACCAAGTTCGCTTACTTGGTACATGATATTGTTAGATTCAAATATATTTCTTATTTGAGCAACAAACTCAGCGTTTGCATCAGAAGCACCAGATTTTCCACGAGCTCCTGTGTATTTATTCAAGCCAACACCCATTCCTAAAAATGCAGCATTGTTTTTCTCAGAAACTGATGCATATATTGGGTCTAAACCAGCATCAACGTCAGCTGAAAGCATTTTTGAATTGCAGAAAACTTTATCTAATAAATTAGGTCTATTTGTATTTGTTTTATTTAATAATTCAGAAATGAAAGTATCAAAAACATGAGATTCCATACCTGTATTACCCATACTACCAATTTCTTCTTTATCAGCAAATATACATACAGCAGTTTTTGTGGGTGTTACCGTATCTAATAAAGCTCTTAAAGAGGTATATGCACAAATTTTATCATCTTGTCCATAACCTGCAACCATGCTTCTATCAAAACCTAAAGATCTTGCTTTAAAAGCAGGAACAAGTTCAAGTTCTGAACTTACAAAATCTTTTTCTGTAATTCCATATTTATCGTTTAATATTTTTAATACATTTAGTTTGATTCTTTCGGTAGTTTTTTCATCTCCAATTGGAATACTTCCAATTAATAAATTTAAATCTTCACCAGCAATTCCATCTTTTAATTTCTTCTCCATTTGTTCTTGAGCTAAATGAGGAAGTAAATCGGTAATTGTAAAAATTGGGTCAGATTCATCTTCTCCAATATTAATTGTAACCTTTTCTCCATTTGCTTTAACAATTACTCCATGTATAGAAAGAGGAATTGTTGTCCATTGATATTTCTTAACACCACCATAATAATGTGTTTTGAAGTATGCAAATCCATTATCTTCATATAATGGGTTTGGCTTTAAATCAAGTCTTGGAGAATCTATATGAGAACCAATAATGTTCAAACCTGCTTCAACAGGCTTGTTTCCCATAATAGCAGCATAAACTGATTTCTCTCTATTTACATAGTAGACCTTGTCTCCAGGAACTAAAATCATTTTATCTTTAATATTAACAAAGCCATTTTTATCTAAAATTTCTGTAATAAAACCGGTAGCTTCTCTTTCTGTTTTACTTCTATTTAGAAAATGAATGTACTCATCACTAAATCGTATAACATCATTTTTTACACTATCTGCAAGTGTTTCCCAACCACATTTTTTTGTATTAAACAAAAAATCTTTCAATTTTTCAGTTTCACTCATAAAATAAACCATCCTTTCCACATTAATATACAATATAATATAACCTTTTTTAAAATTTGTAAACAGAAAATGGAAAAAAATATTGAATAAATTTCTCTCTTATGATAGAATTTTCATATCAAAAGATAAATGTGAATATAAATATACAAGGTGAATTTTGAAATGAAATTAAAAAAGTTTTTATCAATAATTTTATTAATTATAATATTAAGCATTAGTCCTGTAAGCCTTGCATATGAAGAAGATGAAACTGCGGATGATTGGAATTATGTGTGGCTTGATGAAGCTGTTCAGGAAGTTAAAAATTCAAATGAATTATCAATTCTTTCAAGATATGCAGTAGTTTATGATAGAAGTTCTGGAAAAGTACTTTGGGGGAAAGATGAAAACCAGAAAGTTCCTATGGCAAGCACAACAAAAATCATGACTGCTATAGTAATGATGGAAAACATTGGAATAGATAGATTAAACGAAGAGGTAACAGTATCTAAGGAAGCTGCCACAACAATAGGTTCAAGGCTAGGCTTAGGTACCGGAGATAAAATTACATATAACGATTTACTTTATGGGTTAATGTTATGCTCAGGAAACGATGCAGCTGTTCAAATTGCAATAAGCACAGCCGGAAGCGTTTCACAATTTGCAGAACTTATGAACCAAAAAGCAGAGAGTTTAGGGTTAACAAGTACACATTTTGTTACACCACATGGCTTAGATAGAGATGCACATTACACAACAGCTCTAGAACTTGCAAAAATAACAGATTATGCACTTAAAAACCCAAAAATAGCACAAGTTGTTTCAACAAGAGAATACACAGTAACAATAAATGGTAATAAAAAAATAATATCAAATACAAATGAGCTTTTAGGATATTTAAGCGGTGTAAATGGTGTAAAAACAGGCTATACAAGTAAAGCTGGAAGGTGTTTAGTTACATCAACTTCTAGAGATGGTTTTGATATAATCACAGTAGTTTTAGGAGCAGATACCAGAAAAATAAGAACACAAGATTCAATAAAATTAATAGAATATACGTACAAAAACTATAAATTATTTGACTTAGAAGAAGCAGTAGAAAATGAATATTTATCATGGAGAAAAGTAAATTTAAAGAGAATTCGTGTTAGAAAAGGTGTTACAACAAGACCAGAAGTGTACTTGGACCAAGCAAAATATACAAAATACCCACTAAAGACAAACGAAACAATTACACTTGAAACAACATATACAAAAAGGTTTGAAGCACCATTACCAGCAAATACAGAAGTTGGTAAGATAACAGTAAAACTAGGCGAAGAAATAATAGACGAAATACCAATTAAAACAACAGAGCAGATAAATAAAAAAGGAGTAGTTGCATACTTTTTTGAGATAATGAAACTATTAAAATTTGCAATATAAAAGTATTAATTAAGGGAGGAATAATATGAGCTGTGAATGTTGCTGTGGAGAAAACCACAAAGATGAAAAAATGGAGAGGATATTATCTAAATATGAAAGAGATAAAAGTAATCTAATACAAATTCTAAATGAATTTCAAGAAACATTTGGCTATATATCAAAAGAAGCACAACTAGAAATTTCAGAATACTTGAATTTAACAATGGCAGAAGTGTATAGTGTTGTAACATTTTATTCAAGATTCAGCTTAAAGCCAAAGGGAAAATATAATGTATCAGTTTGCCTTGGAACTGCATGTTTTGTAAAAGGGTCAGAGAAAATTTTAGAAAAATTAAAAGAAAAACTAGGTATTGATGTTGGTCAAACTACTAAAGATGGCAGGTTTTCAATAGAAGCAACAAGATGTATTGGTGCTTGTGGGCTAGCCCCAGTATTTACAGTAAATGATGAAGTATATGGAAATGCAACACCAGAATTATTAGATAAAGTAATAGATGAATATATGTTAAAAGAATAAAAACAGAGAGGTGGATAATATGAAAACACTAGAACAAATACACGAAATAAGGAAATCAAAAAGAGAAGAATTAGATTTAAGAGTAAATTTAAAAGCAAACACAACAGAAAAACATATACTAGTATGTCATGGAACAGGGTGTACATCTTCAAAATCTCCTAAGATTATAGAGAATTTCAGAAACATATTAAAAGAGAAGAATATTGAAAATGTAAAAGTAATTCAAACAGGCTGTTTTGGTTTATGTGCAAAAGGTCCAATAGTAATAATAAGACCAGAAGATGTTTTTTATGCACATGTTAAGCCAGAAGATTGCGAAGAAATAATAAATACACATATTGTAGAAGGAAAAATCGTAGAAAGACTTTTGTGCCAAGACATCGATGCAAGAACAGTAAAACAATTAGACGAGCTAAATTTCTATAAAAAGCAAGAAAGAATAGCTCTTAAGAATTGTGGCATAATCGACCCAGAAAATATAGATGAATATATAGCTTTTGATGGATATAAAGCATTAGAAAAAGTGCTATTTGAAATGACCCCAGAAGAAGTAATTAAAGAAGTTACAGATTCAGGACTTCGTGGTAGAGGTGGAGCAGGCTTCCCAACAGGTAAAAAGTGGGAATTCACAAGAATAGCAAAGGGTGACCAAAAGTATGTTGTTTGTAATGCAGATGAGGGAGACCCAGGAGCATTTATGGATAGAAGCATTTTAGAAGGAGATCCACATTGTGTGTTAGAAGCAATGATGATAGCAGGATATAGTGTAGGAGCAAACAAGGGATATATCTATGTAAGAGCAGAATATCCAATAGCAGTACATAGATTTCAAACAGCAATAGATCAAGCTAAAAGTTACGGAATTTTACGGTAAAAACATATTTGGAACAGGCTTTGAGTTCGACCTAGAAGTTAGACTTGGAGCTGGAGCATTTGTATGTGGAGAAGAAACAGCATTACTGGAATCAATTGAAGGAAGAAGTGGAAGACCACGTTTAAAACCACCATTCCCAGCAAATGCAGGGCTATTTATGAAACCAACACTTATAAATAATGTTGAAACATATGCAAACATAACAAAAATAATATTAAATGGAGCAAAATGGTACTCAAGTATCGGAACAGAAACATCTAAAGGAACAAAGGTATTTGCGTTAGGTGGAAATGTTGTAAACGTTGGGCTAGTAGAAGTTCCAATGGGGACAACATTAAGAGAAATAGTATTTGATATTGGTGGAGGAATTCCAAATGGTAGAAAGTTTAAAGCTGCACAAACAGGAGGACCATCAGGGGGTTGTATTCCAGAAGAAAATTTAGATACACCAATAGATTATGAATCATTATCAAAAATAGGTTCAATGATGGGTTCAGGTGGACTTATAGTGATGGACGACTCAAAATGTATGGTAAATCTTGCAAAGTTCTATTTAGGATTCACAGTAGATGAGAGTTGTGGTCAATGTACTCCATGTAGAATTGGAACAAAGAGAATGTTAGAAATGCTAGAAAGAATTACAGAAGGAAAAGGAGAAGAAGGCGATATAGAAAAACTAGAAGTACTCGCAGAAACAATAAAGAAAACATCAATTTGTGGACTAGGACAAACAGCGCCAAATCCTGTGCTTAGCACACTTCACTATTTTAGAAATGAATATGAAGAACATATAAAAAATAAAAATTGCCCAGCAGGAGAATGTAAGGCATTAAAGAAATTCCAAATAAACCAAGAAAAATGTAAAAGATGTGGACTATGTGCTAGAAACTGCCCGGTTCAAGCAATTTCAGGGAACAGAGAAGAAGGGTATCAAATAGATACAAATAAATGTATAAAATGTGGCTTATGTGCTTCAAAGTGTAACTTTAAAGCTATATAAGAAAGGGGAAGTTAAATGTCTGAGAAAATAAAATTAACAATAGATGGAAAGGAAGTTGAAGCAAATGAAGGTATAACAGTGCTTCAAGCAGCAAAACAAATAGGAATAGATATTCCAACACTATGTTTCTTAAAAGATGTTAATCAAGCAGGAGAATGTAGAATTTGTATTGTTGAAATAGAAGGCAGAAGAGGATTCGTTCCATCTTGTAGAACAATTGTAGAAGAAGGAATGAAGATTAAAACAAATACAATAGAACTAAATGAAGCTAGAAGAATAATACTAGATTTAATTCTTTCTGCACATCATAGAGATTGCTTAACTTGTGTAAGAAACGGAAACTGTGAATTACAAGCATTAGCCGATAAATTTGGTGTAACAGAAATTCATTATGAAGGACAAAAGGAAAAAGCTTTTATAGATGAAATTTCTCCATCAATTGTTAGAGATAATAGTAAATGTATAATGTGTAAAAGATGTGTTGCAACATGTAAAAATGTTCAAAAAGTTGGAGCAATAGATGTTGCAGGACGTGGATTCCATTCAAGAATAGCTGCTGAAAATGATGAGAGTTTAAATAATGTAAACTGTACTTTCTGTGGGCAATGTATAGAAGCATGTCCAGTAGGAGCACTAAAGGAAAAAGATGAAACAGCAACAGTTTGGAGAAAATTAAGAGATAAAGATACATTTGTTGTAGTTCAAACAGCACCAGCAGTAAGAGCAGCTTTAGGCGAAGAATTTGGAATGCCTATTGGAACTTGTGTAACAGGCAAAATGGTAACAGCCTTAAAAAGATTAGGCTTTGATAAAGTATTTGATACAAACACAGGAGCAGATTTAACAATAGTTGAAGAAGCAAATGAGTTAATTGAAAGATTGAATGATAAAGAAGCAGTATTACCTATGATAACTTCATGTAGCCCAGGTTGGGTAAGATACATAGAAATGAATTATCCAGAACAATTAGATCATTTATCAAGTTGTAAATCTCCACATGAAATGTTTGGAAGTATATTAAAATCTTACTATGCAAAAAAAATGGGAATAGATCCAGAAAAAATGTATGTTGTATCAGTAATGCCATGTATTGCTAAGAAATTTGAAAAAGTAAGAGAAGAATTGAAAAATGATGGCTTAGCAAATGTAGATAGTGTTATAACAACACGTGAACTTGCAAGAATGATAAAACAAGCACATATAGATTTGAGCTTACTAGAAGATTCCGAATTTGATAGCCCAATGGGAGAAGCAACAGGGGCAGGAGCAATATTTGGTACAACAGGTGGAGTAATGGAAGCGGCATTAAGAACAGCATATGAAAAGGTAACAGGAAAGGAACTTGAAAAGCTAGAATTTGAAGAAGTAAGAGGAAAAGAAGGAATAAAAAAATCAACAATTAAAATGGGAGAAAAGGAAATAAAAGTTGCAGTAGCACATGGACTTGCGAATGCACAAGAAATACTAGAAGAAATTAAAAACGGAAAAGCAGACTATCAATTTGCTGAAATTATGGCATGCCCAGGAGGCTGTATAATGGGCGGTGGTCAACCAATAGTAAGTTCAAAAAAGAAAAACGACATAGATGTAAGAAAAGCCAGAGCCTCAGCACTCTACAAAATTGATGAACAAAGCAAAATAAGAAAATCACATGAAAACCCATATATAAAAGAACTATACGAGGAATTTCTAGAAACACCAGGAAGTTACAGAGCACATAAATATTTACATACAACGTATAAGAAAAGAGAAAAATATAAAAACTAGGTAATAATAAAAATCGTTTGTCGAATTATGTGAAAATTTGACGAACGATTTCTTTATGTTCTTAAAACAATTTTCCAGAATAAAATTATTAATATGATAGTTATAAATAAGAAAATAATAATAGTAATAATTGCAATTAGTATTCTACTTGTATTAATTGCATTAATTTGGTTATGCCCTAAAAAGGGGCTTTTTGTGGCAACAAGTACAAAGCCTGCTAAGTTTGAGATTTTAGTTGATGTGGAGGAGTCTAAGCTATATTTGTTTCAAGATGGAGAGCTATATAAAACATATAAATGCTCTGGAGGAAAGTGGTCTACACCTTCTCCTATTGGTACATGGAGAATAGTTACAAAAGATACTTGGGGAGAAGGTTTTGGCGGTAGATGGATGGGTTTAAATGTTCCATGGGGGCAGTTTGGAATACACGGAACGGTATATCCTAAAAACCTTGGATGGGCAAGCTCACATGGGTGTATAAGATTAGAAAATAGTGATGCTGCGGAGGTATATTCTATTATTCCAATAGGCACAAAGGTAACAATAGTAGATGGCCCATATGGGGCTTTTGGCAAGGGTTTTAGAGATTTGAAATCTGGAATGTATGGCTCAGATGTTTTTGAAATACAAAAGAGATTAAAAGAACTGGGCTTTTTAACAGAAACACCAAATGGTAAGTTTGGACCTGCAACAGAAGAGGCTATAAAAAAATACTGCAAAGCAAATGGCTTATATGTTAGAAAATACATAGATGTAGAATTACAGAAACACATGGGTTTTTACTTGTTCGATTAATCATTGAAAATATTGGAGGTGTATGTAATACACCTCTACTTTTATCCTTCTAGTCTTGACATTTAGAGCAATCCATTATATAATAGAAATTGATTTTAACCGCAAGAAAGGAGTAAGTGAAACAAAAAATGATTTCACTGTTAGTTTTAGCCATATTAATCTTTGTTAATGCTTTTTTTGCAGCTGCAGAAATTGCGTTTATATCTTTGAATGATGCAAAGATTGATAGACAAGCAAAAGAGGGAGATAAGAAGGCAAAGAGAATTAAAAAGATGATTAAAGAGCCAAGTAAGTTCTTGGCAACTATACAGATAGGAATTACCTTAGCAGGGTTTCTATCAAGTGCGTTTGCAGCAGATGCGTTTGCTAGTGAATTAGCACCAAAATTAAACAGTTGGATAGACCTAGGGGTTAATGCATGGAACACAATTTCAATTGTTATTATAACAATTATTCTTTCATACTTTTCACTTGTATTTGGAGAGCTTGTTCCAAAAAGAATGGCAATGAAAAACCCAGAAAAAATTGCTTTTGGAACAATTGGAATAATTAGATTTATACATATAATTACATTACCAATAGTAAATTTCTTGAATTTCTCAACAAACCTAATTTGCAAGTTATTTGGTATAGGTCCACAAGATGAAAGCACTGTTACTGAAGAAGAAATTAGAATGATGATAGATGTTGGAGAAGAAAAGGGTTCTATTGAAGAAGAAGAAAAGGAACTTTTAAATAACGTTTTTGAATTTAATGATAAAACAGTTTCAGATGTTATGATTCATAGAACAGAAGTATACGGAATAGATGTTTCTTCAAAAATTGAAGATATATTAGCAGACTTAAAAGAGTACAAATATAGTAGAATTCCTGTATACGACGATACAATTGATAATATAGTTGGTGTACTATTTATAAAAGACTTACTTGCATATGCATATACTAAAAAAGAAGTAAAGATAAAGAAAATCATGAGACCAGCATACTTTGTTGCAGATACTAAGCCAATTAATGAATTATTTAAAGAAATGCAAAGAGATAAGCAACAACTTGCTATTGTATTAGATGAATATGGCGGAACAGCCGGAATTATCACAATGGAAGATATAATAGAAGAACTTGTTGGTAATATATTTGACGAATATGATGATGAAGAAAAAGACTTTGAACAAATAGACGAAAACACATTCATGATAGATGGAAGTGTAAGCATATATGACTTAAGAAAAATATTAGGAGTAAATATACCAGAAGGTGATTATGATACATTATCTGGTTACCTAATAGAGCTTCTTGGAAGAATACCACAAGATAATGAAAAGCCTGTAATAGAAACAGAAAAAGTAACATATAAAATAGAAGAATATGAAGAGAAAAGAATTCTTTGGGTAAAGGCATGTAAAAACAAAACACTAGATGACAAAGACGAAAACGAAGAAGAGGAAGAAGATGAGTAGGGCGACTTTAAGTTAAGTCGTCCATTTTTCACTAAAGGGGGATAATATGTACAAAAAATTTGGAATACAAGATAAAATAATAAACTTAGCAAACGAAGTAGAAGAAGAACTAAAACCAGAATTTGAAAAAGTAGATAAAATAAAAGAAGAAAATAGTTTGAAAGTATTAATGGCATTTCAAAAATACAATTTATCAGATATGCATTTTGGTATGACTACAGGGTATGGCTATGGAGATGTTGGAAGAGATATTATTGAAAAAATCTTTGCAGAAGTGTTAGGAGCAGAAGATAGCTTGGTTAGAAATCAATTTATTTCAGGAACACATGCATTAACAGTGGCTCTATTTTCAATGCTACGTCCAGGAGACACAATGCTTAGCATAAATGGGAAACCATATGATACATTAGATAGAGTAATAGGAATAGAAGAAAATGCAAGCTCACTTAAAAGCTATGGAGTAAAATATGAACAAATAGATTTAATTGGAGATGAATTTGATACAGAAAAAATAGTAAATAGAGTTGGCCAAGGCAATGTAAAACTTATTTGTATGCAAAGATCTAGAGGCTATGCATTAAGAAAGAGTCTATCACTAGAAAGTATAAAAAATATAATAAGCAAAATAAGAGAAGTAAACAAAGAAGCGATAATAATGGTAGATAACTGCTATGGAGAACTTGTAGACACAATAGAACCAACATCACTTGGAGCAGACTTAATAGTAGGTTCACTTATTAAAAACCTAGGAGGAGGCTTGGCTCCAAATGGTGCATATATAGCAGGAAGAAAAGATTTAGTAGAACTTGCAAGCGAAAGACTTACTGTACCAGGTCAAGGAAAAGAAATAGGACCAACACTTGGTATAAATAAACAAATATTACAGGGACTTTTCTTTGCACCAAGCGTTGTAGCAAGCAGTGTTAAAACAGCTATTTTTGCAAGTAGAATGCTTGAAAAATTAGGATATGAAGTATCACCAAAATATAATGAAAAAAGAACAGATATAGTGCAACTTATCAATTTTAAAGATGAGCAAAAGCTAATAAAATTCTGCCAAGGTATACAAGTGGGTTCCCCGGTAGATTCAAATTCAGTACCAGAACCATGGGAAATGCCAGGTTATACAGATAAAGTAATAATGGCAGCAGGTACATTTGTGCAAGGTTCATCAATCGAATTATCTTGCGATGCACCAATACGCCCACCATATACAGCATTTTTGCAAGGTGGCTTAACATATGAATATGGAAAATTAGGAGTTTTAAAAGCAATATCAAGAATATGCGAATAAAAAGAAAGGAAAATATAATGAAAGTTATAGTAATTGGACGGAGGACCTGCTGGAATGATGTCTGCAGTAACTTCAGCTGAAAATGGTAATGAAGTAATTTTATTAGAAAAAATGGAAAAACTTGGTAAAAAATTGTTAATTACTGGAAAAGGAAGATGCAATATCACAAATTCAGCAGAAATGGATGAATTTATGAAAAATATACCAGAGAATTCAAAGTTCCTTTATAGTAGTTTCAGTAGATTTACCAACAATGACATTATAAATTTCTTAAATAAACAAGGTGTTGCAACAAAAGTTGAAAGAGGAGGTAGAGTTTTTCCTGTTTCAGATAAAGCAGAAGATGTTCTAAATGCTTTTTTAAAAAAATTAAAAGAACTAAACGTTACAATAAAAACAAATTTTGAAGTTACAAAAATTCTTACGGAAGGTAGTGTTTCAACAGGAATTGAAGGCAAAAATAATGGCAAAATAGAAAAAATAATGGCAGATAAAATAATACTTACAACAGGAGGAAAAAGTTATCCAGTTACAGGTTCAACAGGAGATGGATATAAAATGGCAAAAGACTTAGGACATACAATTACAAGCTTAAAACCATCACTTGTACCATTAACTTGCAATGGAGAATCAAAAAGACTGTGCCAAGAAATGCAAGGTTTATCATTAAGAAACGTTAAAGTTAAAATAACAGAAAACAATAAAGTTATATATGAAGACTTTGGCGAAATGCTATTTACACATTATGGTATATCTGGACCTATAATTTTAAGTGCTTCTGCAGTATTAATTAGGTACAAAAATATTGATGAATTATTAAAAGAAAACAAAGTAAAAATTCATATAGATTTAAAACCAGCTTTAGACGAAGAAAAGTTAGATAATAGAATACTAAGAGATTTTGAAGAACTAAAAAACAAGCAATTTAAAAACAGTTTAGGGCTATTGCTACCCAAGAAAATGGTAGAACCTATGGTATCAATTATAGGAATAGACCCAGAAAAAAGAATAAATGAAATAACAAAGGAAGAAAGGAAAACAATAGTAAAAAATCTAAAGAACTTAGAACTTACTATAAATGGTTTTAGGGGAATTGAAGAAGCAATTGTAACCAAAGGTGGAATAAGTATAAAGGAAATAAACCCAAAAACAATGGAATCAAAGCTAATACAAGGCTTATACTTTGCAGGAGAAATAATCGATTTAGATGCATTCACAGGAGGGTTTAACCTTCAAATTGCATGGTCAACAGGATATGCAGCAGCCCAAAATTAAAAGGAGGAAGTTTTTATGCAAAACAGACGAATAAAAAATGTTGAATCAACATCAATAGGAAAATGCCCAGGGAAAAATGATGATGACATATATATTGGCGAAAATTACGCTGTTGTAATAGATGGAGTTTCAAACAAAAGTACAATTGAAAGAAATGGCAAGAAAATTGGGGTTGCAAATATTATTACAGAAGCAATAAGAAAGCTAGATGGAAAGCATGCACCAAATTATGCAAAAGAATTAGAGTTTGAAAAATTTACAGATTGGGTAAATTTATACATTAAAAAATATTGTGAACATATAGGATATGACCTTTCTAAAGACCCCTTAGAAGCAACGGGTGCAATATATTCAAGGGTTCATAATCAAATATGGCTAGTTGGAGACTGTAGAGCAATTTATGATGGAAAAGTAATTCAAAATGAACTAAAAATTGATGAAATATATGCTGAGCTAAGAGCAAGGATAATAAATATTTTATTAGAAAACGGATATACAGAAAGAGATTTATTTAAAAGAGATATTTCCAAAGAGTTTATAAAAGAACCCGAAAAAATACCAGAAGTTATTCAAGACAAAAGTGTTATGCAAAAAATAGAAGAAACTATTCAAACAACAATGCATGAAACCTTATTAAAATGCGGGTTTTCAGAAGAAGAAATTGAAGAAGGCAATTTACTACAAAAATATAATACACCTAAGAAATTACAAGAATACTTTAAAAACAACCCAAATGCAAATGAATATGGTTACTCTGTTTTCAATGGAATAAAAACTGAAAGTAAAAATTGTATAGTTCAAGATTTACCTGAAGATGTAAGACACATAAGGCTATTTTCAGATGGCTTTCCAGTGGAAATATTAAATAACGATAAAGACTTAGGTTATGCAATTAGGGCAAATAGAAGGTTAGCAGAAATAGACCCATTATGCATAAATGAAAACAGAGGAGTAAAAGGAACATCAAAACAAACACAAAGAGAAGATAACATCTTAGCATTTGATGATGCATCAGCTGTTGATATAATGATAGAACGAATTGAAGAAAGAGATGATGAAAGATAGAAGAAAATATAGTTTTTAAAACAATAAAAGAAAACGTAACAGCAGAAATAACAGAGAAAAAATCAAGATTTATAGCAAATATTTTTTATGTAGAAAGTGTTGAAGAAGCTGAAAATTATATAAAACAAGTAAAGAAAAAATATGGAGATGCAAGGCATAACTGCTTTGCATATGCTATAGAAGTGGGAAAACGGTGGAATAGCTGTAAAATACAATGATGATGGAGAACCATCAGGCACAGCAGGTGCACCCATATTAAAAATGATCTTAGAAAAAGGACTATCAAATATTTTAGTAGTTGTAACAAGATATTTTGGAGGAATACTCTTAGGAACAGGTGGCTTAGTTAGATGCTACTCAGGGGCGACTGAAGAAGCTCTTAAAAAAGCAGAAATTATCCAAAAAACAATGGGGTATGAAGCAAAGATAAATGTTGATTATAGTAACTTAGAAGCATTGAAATATACCTTGGAAAAGATGAATATAAAAGTATTAAACATAGAATATTTAGAAAATATAGAAATAATTGTAGATATGCAAAAAAAGTGTATAGAACAATTTACAAATAATTATAATAACAATTTTAATATTTCAAAATTTGATATTATAAAAGAAAAATTCGTTGAAATATAAGGCAAAACTCATATAATTGGAAATATTTTCAAAAAAAGCCTTGCATTATTGGTAAAAAGGTATTATAATGAAAACTGTAAAATTTTTACAATTATTTTTTAGGAGGTATCAAATTGAACGAAAAGATTACTATTTTAATTGCAGATGACAACCCAGAATTTGCAGAAACTTTAGTAGAACACTTAAGTGTACAAAAAGATATGGAGGTTATAGGAGTAGCCAGAGACGGAAATGAAGCGTGTGAAAAAGTTACTAGCCTAAAGCCAGATGTATTACTATTAGATGTTATAATGCCATATCTAGATGGACTTGGAGTTTTGGAGAAATTAAATGCAGCAAAAATAGAAAAAATGCCAACCTGTATAATGCTATCAGCCGTGGGACAAACAAAAATAACACAAAAAGCAATCAGTTTGGGTGCAGAATATTATGTAGTAAAACCATTTGATATTGAAGTACTAATAAATAGAATAAGAGATATAAAAAATTATAAACCAACACCAACATCAAATCTAGACAACTGTTATACATCAAGGGAAATCAAGTCACAATACATAGAAATAAACGAAATGGATAAAAAGAACCAAGAAAACTTAGAAGCACTTGTAACAAATATCATTCATGAAATTGGAGTACCAGCACATATTAAAGGTTACCAATATTTAAGAGAAGCAATAATGGTTGTAGTACAAGATATAGACGTAATTAATCAAATAACAAAACAACTATATCCTGCAATAGCAGAAAGATATGGAACAACACCAAGTAGAGTAGAAAGAGCAATTCGCCATGCCATAGAAGTAGCATGGGCAAGAGGAAAAAACGAAGCAGTAGAAAACATCTTCGGCTATACAATATCAGCAAGTAAAGGCAAACCAACAAATTCAGAATTCATTGCAATGATAGCTGATAAGTTAAGACTAGAATTAAAGACAGCATAAGTATAAAGTGATATAAACAATAAAAACAACAGAAACTAAAATCTGTTGTTTTTAATTTTTTACTGAGAAATGTTACAAGAATATGACAAATTTATGACATTTTTGACATGTTATTTAAAAATATTTACTTAAAAGTATAAATATGCTACACTATGTATAAATAGATGGAGTGTGATAAAATGAAACTTAAGAAAAATGTAATATTAGTATTAATTGTTATTTTAATTTGCGGAGTAGCAATTCTAGTAGTAAATAAACTTCTAAAGAATGAAGTTTTAGCTGCAAACTGCTATAGGTGTCGGATCAAAAATAAATTCATATGCTGCTAAAGCGGCAACATGCACAACAAATGGACATAGTGCATATACAAAATGTACAGGTTGTGGTCTAACAACTGGATATACGGAATATAAAGCAACAGGACATGTTAAAGGACCAGCAGCAACATGTACAACGTCACAAATATGTAATAAATGTGGAAAGGTCCTTCAAGCAGCATATAAACACAACTATAGTCCAGCATCATGTACAAAACCAAAAAAATGTACAAGATGTGGAGCAACAACTGGTTCGGCATTAGGACATACTTGGGTTGATGCAACATGTACAACAGCAAAATATTGTACAAGATGTCATGAAACAGAGCGAGGACCTTATGGACATGCCCAAGGAGCGGCAGCAACATGTACAACGCCACAAACATGTAATAGATGTGGAAAGGTACTTAAAGCAGCATTAGGACATGAATCAGATGGAGGAGCAACGTGTACAAAAGCATCAACATGCAAGAGATGTGGAAAAGTTTTACAAACAAGAAAGGAACATGTTTTCAACCCTGCAACATGTACTGAACCAGAAACTTGTAGAAATTGTGGATTAAAGCAGGGCTCAGCCGCAGGACACGAATGGACAGCTAATGGTTGTATACAGACTTGCTCTAGATGTAAGCAAAAAACCGGAAGCCATCAATTAGCAAGAGTTCAAGGAAAGGAAGCAACATGTGAAAGTGCAGGATATAGTGATTATATAAAATGTAAGTATTGTGATTATTATTCTAAACCAAAAACAACAATTCAAGCACAAGGGCATAATTATACTAATCTAATAGGTGGCACTCCTGCTGGATGTGAATATGCATGCACAAGATGTAATTCAATAACTAATAAGGCACATGAAGTAGAAACTATACCAGGTAAAACACCAACTTGTTCACAAGAAGGATATTCGGAATCAACAAGATGCAAAAAATGTAGAACGGTACTAAAAAAAGCACAGCCATTATCAAAAAAAGAACACTCATATACTGTTGCAACAGGAACTGCAGATGGAGCATCTGGCTGTAAATGGAAGTGTGCAAATTGTAATGAGACAACAACAAAAAGTCACAAATTGTATAGAGTTCAAGGTAAGGCAGCATCATGTACAGCAGATGGATGGTCAAGTTACACAAAATGTGGATATTGTAGTTATTGTGCCACAGAGAAAAAAGTGAAACCTGCGACAGGACATACTAAAGGACCAGCAGCAACATGCACAACAGCACAAAAATGTACAGTATGTAATGCAATTATAACAAATGCGACAGGACATACTAAAGGACCAGCAGCAACATGTATAACAGATCAAATATGTACAAAATGTAAAGTGGTAATACAAGCTCGAACAGGACATGATTATAGTGATACACCTACATCATACAATAAAAATGTTAATGGACATACTCCAATATATAAATGTACAAATTGTACATCAACAAAGTCTGATCCACAGGAAGCACATACAGTTAATTCATATACAGATAATGGAAATGGAACACACAGTGGAACATGTACGATTTGTAATTATACTGTAACAAAAGCCCATGAGGATAGTAGTGGCACATGTACTGCTTGCGGAGCAACGTCTGGAACAACATGTGAACATACATGGGTAACAAAAAGTAATTCAACAGACCATTGGGAAGAATGTAGCCTATGTAATATTACAAAAACTGGAAGTGTTGAGAACCATAATATTGCAGCATATAGAGACAATGGAGATAACACACACAGTGGAACATGTACAGTTTGTAGTTATGTAATTAACGAATATCATAATTTTAACAGTAGTCATACATGTACACGATGTGGTGCAACAGAAACAACAACATGTGAACATAAATGGGTAATGAAGAGCAATTCATTAGAACACTGGGAAGAATGTAGCGAATGTAATATTACAAAAGAAGGTAGCTTGGAAAATCATAATATAACAACATGGACAGATAATGGAGATGAAACACATAGCGGAATTTGCACAGTTTGTAATGGTAAAGCAACACAAACTCATAATTATACCGGTGGAACATGCACAGAATGTGGAGCTGTTTCAAGTGCTAATTGTGAACATAATTGGGTTATGAAAAGTGATAGAGAAGAACATTGGAAGGAATGTGACAAATGTCATATTACTCAGAAAGATACAGTTGAAAATCATAAAATTACAACATGGGAAAACAATGGAGATGAAACACATAGTGGAACATGTACGGTTTGTAACTACAAAAAAACAGATACACATAATTTTAAGGACGGAATTTGTACGGAATGTAAAGTGAATGAAGATTCAGCATGTATACATGATTGGAAATTTAAAAGTAATCCAGTTGAACATTGGGAAGAATGTACAAAATGTTATTATACAAAAGATAATAGTTTAGAAAGTCATATCATTACCAAATGGGAAGATAAAGGAAACAACACACATAGTGGAACATGTACAAAATGTAATTATGTTGTAACCGCTGAACATGACTATGAAAACGGAATATGTACAGAATGTGGTGCAAAAGAAGGTGACCAGGAAGTTTGTAAACACAATTGGGTATTTAAAAACAACAAAGATGGGCATTGGAAAGAATGTAATAAGTGTAATTTAATTCAAAAAGACACAGTCGAAAAACATACAATTACATCATGGGGTGACAATGGAGACGGAACACATATTGGATTGTGCAAGATATGCAACTATAGTGTAAAGAACAAACATAATTTTAAAGACGGAACATGTACAGAATGTGGAACAATAGATTCAACTTATTGTGACCATATATGGAGAAGGAAATCTAATAAAGATGAACATTGGCAGGAGTGCACAAAATGTCATTTGGTTCAAGTAGGGACAACTGAAGCACATAATGTAAAAGAATGGAATGACAATGGCGATGGAACACATAGTGGAACATGTACAGTTTGTAGTTACAAGATAACAGAAAACCATTCTAATGGAACATCTAAAAATTGTGATAAATGTAATTACATTGTAAAAGAAAATGATGGAAATAATAATGGAAATCAAGACGGTAACAACAATGGAAACCAAAACGGAAATAACAATGGCAACCAAGGTGGAAACAACAATGGAAATCAAAGCGGAAATAACAATGGCAACCAAACAGGAAATAATAATGAAAATCAAGCCGGAAACAATAATGTAGACAAAACTAACTCAGGAAAAGAATTACCAAACACAGGAAAGAAGACAGTTATTATTAGTGTAATTGGTCTTACAACACTATTTGGAACATCAATAGTTGGAATTAAGAAATATAAAGACATAGTATAAAATAAAGGAAGTCTTACTTAAAAAGTAGGACTTCTTCTAAATTTAGCTGATATCAATATAATTTAACAATACAATGCAATTTATCATCTATACTATTTTTCATAGTAATAAAAATTGCATCATCTTTTTCTCCATAATAAAGTTTCATTGTATCTCCAAGTCTAGCTTCATTTTTATACATTACTTCAACGTTCTTAAATTCTGCATTTTTAGGCAATAATTCATATGCAAAATCTAAGTAGTTTAGGTTGTTTACATGATGATTTGAATCTATATCTCTTTTTTGAATAGTATATTTACCTGCTACTTTACTGTTTCCAGGCTCTTGCAATTTCTCACACATTTTTGAAGAAAACACATTGTCATCTACACAATGACAATAATTATCTTTAAAATCTTCAGTAATTTTAAATACTTGCTTTTTATTAAAATCAAATAAAATCCATCTAGATGTTGCAACAGCAACTACGTTATTTGAACTATCATAAACTTTAAAATCTCTATAAATGTAAATATGTGTGTGCTTTGTACACCATGTTGAAACTTTTAAAGTTTCATTCCATTTAGGTCTTGAAAAGACCTCTAATTTCCAATTTAATATAACCCAAAATAAACCAGTTTTTTTAGCATCATTTAACCCACGACCAAATAAACTAGAATGAATGCAACCAATTTCTTGAAATATTCTTAAAAAACCTTTATTTGTAATTGAGTTGTTTTCACCAACATCTGGCAAAGTAACTTTAAAATTTTCTGTATAAATGTCCATAATTATCCTTCTTTCTAAGGACATATAATATCAAAAAAACTGCTAAAAGTCAATGTTGACATTTTACAAAAATGCATATACAATATATGGAAAGTGAGGGAAAAATATGACTAATTTATTAGAACAAATTAATTCACCAAAAGACTTAAAAAAATTAACATTAGAAGAAAAAGAAACTCTAAGCCAAGAGATTAGAGATTTAATAATAGACGTAACTTCAAAAAATGGTGGGCATGTTGCATCAAATTTAGGTGTGGTTGAACTAACAATTGCTTTGCATTCTATATTTGATACACCAAATGATAAAATAGTATGGGACGTTGGTCATCAATGCTATGTACATAAGATTTTAACAGGAAGAAGAGAAGAATTTCAAAATATAAGAAAATTAGGTGGAATATCTGGCTTTCCAAAGATTTGTGAATCTGAGTATGATAATTTTAATACTGGGCATAGTAGCACATCAATATCTATAGCAACAGGAATGGCAAGAGCAAGAGATATCTTAAATGAAAACTATGAAGTTGTTGCAGTAATTGGAGATGGTTCTTTAACAGGGGGAATGGCCTTAGAAGCCTTAAATGACGCAGGTAGTAGTAAAACAAATGTTAAAGTAATTTTAAACGATAACGAAATGAGCATATCAAAAAATGTTGGTGGCATACCATTATATTTAAGTAAAATGAGAACAAAAACAGGTTACACAAGGTCAAACAGAAAGATAAAAGCAATTGTAAATAAAATTCCTTATATAGGAAAACCAATAATTAGTTTTGCACATTACACAAAGCAAATAATTAAAAGAGCAGTATTTCGTAACATGTATTTTGAAGATATTGGCTTTACATACTTAGGCCCAGTAGATGGCCATGATATTAAAAAACTAGAAGACATTTTAGAAAGAAGTAAGAAAATAAATGGCCCAGTACTTATTCATGTTGTAACTAAAAAAGGAAAAGGGTATAAACTAGCTGAGGAAAACCCAGATAAATTCCATGGAATTTCTGCATACGACAAGGAAACGGGAGAAGTAAAAAAATCTAAGAATTATTCAAAAGTATTTGGAGAAAAACTTGTAAAAATGGCCTCTGAAGACAAAAGGATAGTTGCTGTAACAGCTGCAATGAGGGATGGTACAGGTTTAAAAGAATTTGCTGAAAAATTCCCAGATAGATTTTTTGATGTAGGAATTGCTGAACAACATGCACTTGGGTTAATTGCAGGAATGGCAAGAGCAGGGTTAAAACCAGTATTGCCAATATATTCATCATTTTTACAAAGGGGCTATGACCAAATCATACACGATATAGCACTATCTGGAATACCAGTAACTGTATGCATAGATAGAGCAGGAATTGTAGGAAATGATGGAGAAACACATCAAGGAATATTCGATTTATCTTTCCTATCTTCAATACCAAATATAGTTATAATGGCTCCTAAAAATTTCGAAGAATTAGATAAAATGCTAGAATTTGGGGTAAACTTAGACAAACCGGTATTTATAAGATATCCAAGGGGGGGAGAGAATTTCTCTTTTGAAAGCACAGAGGATATTGAACTTGGAAAAGCCGAAATTGTGCAAGAAGGAACAGATTTAAGTATTATAGCAATAGGCAATATGGTAGGGCGAGCAGAAGAAGTTGCAAGCTTGCTTCCTGAAAAGAGTGTTGAGATAATTAATGCTCGTTTCTTAAAACCATTAGATGAAGAAACAATTTTAAATTCTATAAGAAAAACTGGTTATTGCATTACCATAGAAGATAACTTGCTAAAGGGCGGACTTGGTTCTGCCGTAGTGGAAGCGGTAAATAAAAGTGATATTCAAGATGTTAAAATTAAAAACTTTGGATATGACGATACTTTTGTAGAGCATGGAACGGTAAAAGAACTTGAAGATAAGTATGGTTTAAGTGCCGAAAAAATTTCTGGAAAGCTCTTTACATTTACGGAAATGTGAGATATAATATATCGGTAAATTTATAAAGAAGAAAGGAAGGAATAATTTATGAGCAAAAAGTATGTATACCTATTTAAAGAAGGAAATGCAAATATGCGTGAATTATTAGGTGGTAAAGGTGCAAACCTAGCAGAAATGACAAATTTAGGTTTACCAATTCCACAAGGATTTACAGTTACAACAGAAGCATGTACAGAATACTACAATGATGGTAAAAGAATAAATGAAGAAATTCAAGAACAAATCTTTGCCGCATTAAAGAAACTAGAAGAAATCCAAGGAAAGAAATTTGGAGATAACAATGATCCATTATTAGTATCAGTAAGAAGTGGTGCAAGAGCATCAATGCCTGGTATGATGGATACAATATTAAACTTAGGATTAAACGATGTTGCAGTTGAAGGATTTGCTGCAAAAACAGGAAATCCAAGATTTGCATATGATTCATATAGAAGATTTATTCAAATGTATTCAGATGTTGTTATGGAAGTTCCAAAGTCATTCTTTGAAAAAATTATAGATGAAGTAAAAGCAGCAAAAGGAGTACACTTTGATACAGAATTAACAACAGAAGACTTAAAAGAATTAGTAAAAAGATTCAAAGAAGTTTACAAAAACGCTATGAATGGCGAAGAATTCCCACAAGATCCAGTTGACCAATTAATGGGAGCAGTTAAAGCTGTATTTAGAAGCTGGGATAACCCAAGAGCTATTGTTTACAGAAGAATGAATGATATACCAGGAGACTGGGGAACAGCTGTAAACGTACAAGCTATGGTTTTCGGTAACATGGGAGAAACATCTGGAACAGGTGTTGCATTTACAAGAAACCCATCAACAGGTGAAAAAGGAATTTATGGTGAATACTTAATTAATGCACAAGGTGAAGACGTTGTTGCAGGTGTTAGAACACCACAACCAATCACAAAACTTGCAGAAGATTTACCAGAATGCTATAAAGAATTCATGGAACTTGCAACAAAACTAGAAAATCACTACAGAGATATGCAAGATATGGAATTCACAATTCAAGAAGGAAAATTATATTTCTTACAAACAAGAAATGGAAAAAGAACAGCTCCAGCAGCTATCAAAATCGCTTGCGATTTAGTTGATGAAGGAATGATTGATGAAAAAGAGGCAGTTTTAAGAATAGAAGCTAAATCTTTAGACCAATTATTACACCCAACATTTGATAAGGATAGCCTAAAAGCAGGAGAAGTTATAGGAGAAGCTCTTCCAGCATCACCAGGAGCAGCTGCAGGTAAAGTAGTATTTACAGCAGAAGAAGCTAAAGAACAAGGAAAAGGTGGAAAAGGTGAGAGAGTAGTTCTAGTAAGACTAGAAACAACACCAGAAGATATCGAAGGTATGGTAGCATCACAAGGTATCTTAACAGTACGTGGCGGTATGACATCACACGCAGCCGTTGTTGCACGTGGTATGGGAACATGCTGTGTATCAGGTTGTGGAGATATCCAAATAAATGAAGAAGCTAAGGAATTCAAACTTGGTGGATACACATTCCATGAAGGAGATTACATTTCTCTAGATGGAACAACAGGAAAAATCTACAAGGGAGACATTAAAACTGTTGAAGCATCAGTTAGTGGAAACTTTGGTAGAATAATGGCTTGGGCAGATAAATACAGACAACTAGGAGTTAGAACAAATGCTGATAACCCAAGGGATACAAGAAATGCAGTTCACCTAGGAGCTGAAGGTATAGGACTTTGCCGTACAGAGCATATGTTCTTTGATGAAGAAAGAATACCAAAAATTAGAAAAATGATTCTTTCAGAAACAGTAGAAGCTCGTGAAGCAGCACTAAACGAATTAATACCATTCCAAAAAGGTGACTTCAAAGCAATGTACAAAGAATTAAAAGGTCTACCAATGACAGTACGTTACTTAGATCCACCTCTACACGAATTCTTACCTACAGAGGAAGAAGATATAATAGCATTAGCTAAAGATATGGGAGTTACAGTAGAACATTTAAAAGCAAAATGTTCAGAACTACACGAATTCAACCCAATGATGGGTCATAGAGGATGCCGTTTAGCAGTAACATATCCAGAAATAGCTAGAATGCAAACAAGAGCTTTAATTGAAGCTGCAATTGAAGTTCATGAAGAAGACGGATACGATATCGTTCCAGAAATAATGATTCCATTAGTTGGAGAAAAGAAAGAATTAAAATTCGTAAAAGATATAGTTGTAGAAACAGCAGAACAAGTTAAGAAAGAAAAAGGATCAAACATGGAATATCATATTGGTACTATGATTGAAATCCCAAGAGCTGCATTATTAGCAAACGAAATAGCAGAAGAAGCTGAATTCTTCTCATTCGGAACAAACGACTTAACACAAATGACATTTGGATTTAGCCGTGATGATGCAGGAAAATTCTTAGATGCCTACTACAAAGCAAAAATATATGAGCAAGATCCATTTGCAAAAATAGATCAAAAGGGTGTAGGACAACTTGTTAAAATGGGTGTAGAAAAAGGAAGAGCTACAAGACCAAATATCAAACTTGGAATATGTGGAGAACATGGTGGAGAACCATCAAGTGTTGAATTCTGTCATAACATAGGTTTAACTTATGTATCATGCTCACCATTCAGAGTCCCAATTGCAAGATTAGCAGCAGCACAAGCAGCAATTAAAAACCCAAGAGCATAGTTTATAAAATTTATAAATTTACTGTTAGGCGTATTTTGAAAGCCCCTTGAATAATGGGGCTTACGCCAAACAAAGAAAAAAGTTAAAAAAATTTCAAAAAAGTATTGACAATTAAAAGAAAATAGTTTATAATTACAAACTGTGAGTGGGAGATGCAGGTGTAGTTCAATGGTAGAACCCCAGCCTTCCAAGCTGGATACGTGGGTTCGATTCCCACTACCTGCTCCAAAATAAAAAATCATAGCATTTGCTATGATTTTTTTGATTTAAACTTAAACAGTGGGAATCGAAAAGGAGGTTGCCAAGTTTTGAGCAGGACTGGAGCCTGCCAAAACGCAGGCAAAAGATGTCCACTGGACATCTTTTCCGACGCGAGTGCGAGTGGCCCCACTACCTGCTCCAAAATAAAAAATCATAGCATTTGCTATGATTTTTTTTGTAAATGCAATAATAAATTTTAAATAAATACTTGACAAAATATGACAAAAACATTAAAATATAATTAAAATCAAGGATAAATTCAACAAAATCAACATAAAAAGTTGCAAGAACTGTAAAAAAATGCTATAATAGTAAAGAGAGAAAGATTGGAGGTGCTAAAGAAAATGAAAAAAATAAATGTGAAGTTAATAGTTTCAATAGCACTTATAATTTTCATAGTAGCTATGTTAACAACTACTGCATTTGCAGATGTAGATCCGGCTCAAGACCCAAGCTATTATGATCCAAATCCTAAATTTGAATCAGGTGGAACCTTTGTACAAAAAGCTAGTATGGTTTTAGGATGGATTCAATATATTGGAATAATCGTTTCAGTAATTGTTTTAGCAATAATAGGAATAAGTTATATGTTAAGCAGCGTGGAAGGAAAAGCTGAATACAAGAAAAAAATATTACCATATGTATTAGGCTGTTGCTTATTAATGGCAATTTCAGTATTTATAGGAATAATACAAAATGTAGCATCTAATTCTACAACACCCGTTGGTGGTGGAGGCGGCGGAACGCAACAAACTCTTGAAGTTAAATAAAAGAATGGACATGATATGTGAGGTGATAATATGAAAAATAAACTTGTAAAAAATTTATTTATTACAATATTAATAACGTTAATATTATGTGCATTCTTACCCAATAAAATATATGCGGTTGATGATATTGTGTCTAGCGGACAGGATTTTATTAGTAAAGGTGAGGGACAAGACAATCCAATAGATGAAAAAGCTTTAAAAAACACATCTTCATATATCTATAATGTTTTATTCACTATAGCAGTAGTACTAGCATTTGTAATAGGAATGATAATTGGTATTCAATTTATTATAGGTAGTGTAGATGAAAAAGCAAAAATTAAAGAAACATTGGTTCCATATGTTATAGGTGTATTTATAATATTCTCAGCATTTGGAATTTGGAAAATAGTAATGTCAATAGGAAATAGTTTTGAAAATGCAAGAGTAGAAAAAACAAAAATAGTACGTACAGTATAAAATATAGTTTTTAACATTTTCTTAAATTAGTTTAAGAAAGGTCAAAATAAAAAAATATTTAAGAAAGGGGAACCGAATATGAAAAAATCTATGAAAATAGTATCAACATTAATGATAGCCTTAATGATTATAATGGTTGCAACACCTGTATTTGCAACAAGTGTAACTGTAACACCAGTAGCTCCAACAGAAACTTCAGGCATATTGAATTTAGCAGGTAAAATCTTAGGATTTTTACAATGGATAGCATTAATTGGTGGTGTTTTAATTATTGCAGTTCTTGGTATTAAATACATGATGGGAAGCTTAGAAGAAAAAGCAGAATACAAAAAATCTATGATACCTTTAATTGTAGGTATAGTAGTAGTAATGGGTGCAACAACAATAGCAAACTTACTAGTTAATACATTTACAACAACTTAATTAACATAGTAATCAAAACTGGTCTTGAAGGCCAGTTTTTTGTTTTGCCTAAAAACTACAAAAAATGTCAAAAAGTAATAGATTTTTTTCTAAAAACTTTTATTTTACAAAAAAATATGGTACAATTAATAAGAACATATTAAAATTATGGAGGAAAACCTTTCATGAGAGTTTTATTGAAAAATACAATAACTAAAAAAGTAATGATTGTGCTTATAACAATTGTAATGATAAGTAATTTTGTTATGCCTAACTATGTATGCGCTAAATCAGCAGGAGAAAAGCTTGTTTCTGGCATATTCTACTTAATTGCATATGTTGGTGATGTGGGTATAAAATTAATGCAGAAAATGATGATAGGTACAAATGAAATAAAAGATGGAGATGAATACGATATAAAATATTCGCCAGGGTTAATCTTTTCAAATTCTATAATTGCTTTAGATGTTAATTTTATAAAACCTAATGAAGGTTATTTAGTTAGAGAAGGTGGCGAAACTAGCCGAGAGCAAGAAACTTTATATGATGAAACTTTTCGTGATGATTATGATACTGCAGCGGCAGAAGCCAAAGCAGATGCAAAAATAGAAGAATTATTAAAGGAAAATGGATATTACGACAGCACTTCAACAGACCAAAAAGAAACGGATACAAAATATCAAACAGTGAATCCACAACATGTATATTCTTGGAATAAAAGTGATGGTGATCATTATAATGTTGGGAAGATAACGCTATTTGACGATGATGCAGATGTGGATTCACAACAAAGAAAGTTTATTGTTTATATGATTAGATCATGGGAAGTTTCTGAACCAGGTGGCACTATTACTTCACCAGCTAAAGAAATGCAAGCAAGCATCTCAAAATGGTATATTGCACTAAGAACAATAGCATTAGTTGGATTATTATCAGTGCTTTTATATATAGGAATAAGAATAATATTAAGTAGTAGCTCAGCAAATGATAAAGCAAAATATAAAAATATGCTTAAAGATTGGATCGTTGCAATATGTATATTATTTACATTGCATTATATGATGGCTTTCATGCTTGAAATGACGGCTAGCTTAAATCATATTATTAATAATAATGTAGTAGAAAGTAGTTCAAGTGAAACACCTGAGGGTTCAACCGGAGAATATAAAACTGATAAATTAATGAATGCAGTTAGAGAAGGTGTGGGAGATAGCTATGAGGATGCAAGTGCTTTAAATACTGCAAGTTATACAATTATGTATTTAGCCTTAGTAATACTAACAGGCGTGTTTACAGTACAATACTTAAAAAGGGTAATATATATGGCATTCTTAACCATGATAGCACCTATGATAGCACTTACGTATCCACTAGATAAAATAAAAGATAGCAAAGCACAGGCATTTAGCTTTTGGCTACGAGAATATATATTTAACTGCTTAATACAACCAGTACATTTTCTATTATATACATTACTGATTTCTAATGTAGGAGATTTTGCAACAAACAACATAATTTATTCAGTTGTAGCATTAGGATTTTTAGTTCCGGCAGAAAAACTAATAAAAGAAATGTTTGGAATGAAATCTGCTACACCAGTAGGAACATTAGGAGCAGCAGCAGGTGGAGCAGTGGTAATGAGTATGCTAAATAAAATGAAGGCAAAACCACCAAAAGGAGAAGACAAAGATGGAAGTGGTTCAAGTGCACCAAAAGGAGTAAGAACAGCAACAAGAAGCTCAAGTGGAAACTCAGGCACAAATGGTGGAAATGGAACGGAAACAGGAACTGTGGCAGAAAACGAAAACACAGCAGGAGGAACGACAGGAATAGCACCAGCAATGGCAGCAAATGCAGTAAGTAATAATGCAACTCCAGCAAGTGGAAATAAACGGAACAACAGGTGGAGTTGGAGCTGGCCTAAATGCATTAAGAAAAAAATACATAGGTGGGGCAGATAATTTGAAGAGCTATGGCAAGAAGTTTACAAGAACAATGGGTGGTGCAACAGTAGGTTTAGCTGCAGGAACAGTTGCAGTTGCAGCCAATATTGCAGATGGAGAGTTATTAACAGACCCAAGTAAAGCAGCACAGGAAATAGCAGCAACTTCTGCAATTGGATATCATGCAGGAAGAAATTTAACAGGAAGTATAGAGGAAGGTGCAAGTAACATATTTGAAACATATAAAAAAGGTGCAATGGGTGTAGAGGCATATAATAACTCAAAATTTGATAAAGCCTTCTATAAGAGTGATGGGTATAAACAAATAGCACAAGATGAAAACTTATTAAATGCATTTGGAGGAGAAGCAGGGGTAAAGGCAGCAACACAACAATTCCTAGATAATGGAATAACAGATGCAGATGAAATAAGAAAAGCAATGCAAAAGGGAATAACAGGAGATGAATTAAAAGAATATTCAAAACTTGGAATAAAAGCACCAGAAGAAATAGCTGCGGCAAAAGCAAAATGGGGGTCAGCAACTTACTATGCAAACCTAAAGAAAATAGCAAGCTTTGCAAAAAATAAAAGCCCAGAAGAATTTAAAGCAATTATTTCTCAAATAAAAATAGATGGAAATAATACTCCAAGCACAGCAGAAGTAGATAGAATTTATGAAAATATTATAGATTTATTATAAAAAAGAGAGGATGTAGAATGCACTACATCCTCTTTAAATGTTACAAAAATATTACAAAAATATTATATTTCGATTACATTCGCTAAAAATGTTTCAAAATGATACAAATTTTGCTATAATAAATATATCTAATTTTAGGTTAGAAAGCATTTATCAAAGGAGGAGTTTAAATTGGCAACATACAATATACCAAGAAATGTAAAAGGAGAACGGAAGGGTATTAATGATTTTTACGACAAAATCACTAATATACACTTGTGCAGCTGGAGCTGTGGGATTGATATTCTATTTTATTTTTGGTACACTATTAAAGCTAACATGGCTTGGAATAGCATTAACTATAGCATGTGCGGCTTTAGGGTTTGTTGTGGCAACATTTAAAATTCCGGATACGAATGCACTAGAAATAACAAGAAAAGCTGGAGGAGAAAATATTGATACTACATTTTTAAAATGGATGAAATTTAAAAGAAGAGGAAATGTAATATATACATACCTTGGAACAGAGGAGGAAAAAAATAATGGATAATTTAATGAATAGCTTAACAATAATTTTGGTAATGCTTATATTTTTCATAATAATATTAGCTTTTATATACTGGTATTTAACTTACAAAAACAAGAAAAAAATTGAGGAAGAAGAAAAAGTTAATACTCCAGGTTCTACAACTAAAGTTGCAACAGAATACACAAAAAAATCAATTTTTAAATTTATGCAATTTGATAAGATTGAAGATAACATGATAGTGCAAGACAAAGGACAAAAATACTTAATGGTAATTGAGTGCGAAGGAATAAATTATGACCTTATGTCTCAAATGGAAAAAACAGCGGTTGAGGCTGGTTTTGTACAGTTTTTAAATACTTTAAGATATCCAATACAACTTTATACACAAACAAGAACAATCAACATTAGTGATAGTATTCAAAATTACAAAAGTAGATTAACAGAGATAAAGAAAGAATTAGATGCAAAACAACAAGAATATAATAGAATGCTTAAAAACGAAACCTATAATGAAAATCAATTAGATATGTTAAAAAGAGAATTAATGAGAATTAAACATTTGTATGAGTATGGACAAGATATAATTGATAACATTCAAAAAACAAGTCAAAACAAGAATGTACTTAGAAAGCATTACTACATTGTAGTTCCATACTACAGTGCAGAAATAGCTACAGATTTATTAGACGAAGAAGAAAAGAAAAATATGATTTTCTCAGAACTATATACAAGAGCACAAAGTTTAATAAGATCATTATTTGCTTGTGAAATGAAGTGTAAAATTTTAAATTCAGAAGAATTAGTAGAATTACTATATGTAGCTTATAACAGAGATGAGTCAGAAACTTACAGCGTAGAAAGGGCTATTAGAGCAGGTTACAATGAACTATATGCAACAGCACCAGATGTATTGGATAAGAGAATGAAAGCAATAGATAGTCAAATTGAAGAAAAAGCAATTGATCTTGCAAAAGAAACAATTGATGAAGTTAGATTAGAAAAAGAAAGAAAAATAAAGAAAAAAGAGGAAAATTTCGAAGAATTAGTAAAACAAATGGCAGAAGTTTTACTTAAAGAAAATGAAAAATATGTTGGTAAAGATGTTGCTGAAAAAGCAATTGAAAAGTTAAATAATACAGAAGAAGGGGGAAATACAAATGAGCAAAAAACAAAGAGAACTAGACGAATTTCAAATGCAAAATAGTTTGAGACCTGAAGAACCAGAGTATGATATTTTAAGAAAGAAAACAATAAAAGAACTAATTGCACCATCTGGAATTGATGCATCAAATATTGACCATTTAGAGATTATTTCAAATACAACAAGATATGCAAGAAGTTTCTTTGTATCAAACCTACCACGTATGTGCACATTCCCAGAGCTTTTTAGGGATATGTATTTGTTTGGAGATATAAACACATCTGTATATATTAACCCTGTACCAGAAGCAAAATCTCAAAATGAATTAAATAGGGTAATAAACCAATTAGAAACAGAGAGAATTGTTGCAGCAGATAGAGGAAATATAAACCGTGAAAGTATATTATCACAAAAAAGACTAGAGGCAGAAGGACTAAGAGATGAAATCGCATCAGGTTTTAATAAACTTTTTGAGGCATCAGTTGTAGCAACACTATTTGCATACAATTTACAAAGCTTAGATGCATATTCAAAACTTTTAGCAACAGAGCTTTCTAAAACATTAGTTGGAATAAAATCTGCATGGGCCATGCAAGATGAAGCATTTCAATCTAATGTACCACTTATGAAAAATTCAATTAAAAAAACACATACTTTCGACCGTAACTCAATGGCAACAGTATTTCCTTTTACAACTTCAGAAGTAGGACACTTAACAGGAATACCTCTAGGCATGAACAAACAAACAGGAGTACCAGTTTTATTCGACAATTTCCATCCAAGCCTAGCAAACTATAACATGGTTGTATTTGCTAAATCTGGTGCTGGTAAATCTGTTACAATGAAAACATTAATATCTCGTTCAGCAGTATTAATGGGAATAGAAAGTTTAGCACTAGATGCAGAAGGTGAGTACAAAATAGTGGCAGAAAGCTTAGGAGGAATAAATGTAGTACTTAGTCCAACATCAAATACTATAATAAACCTATTCGATATTGAAGAAGAAAAAATTAAAGACGAAATAACAGGAAGAGAAAGAATAGTTCTAAATGTTGAAAATAAAATAGAAGACGTAACACAAGCTTTAATTACAATGGCAAGAGGAAGTACAAGAAGTGAAGAAGTAAACGAGCTTACAAAACAAATAATTGCTGAAGCTGTTGCGGAAGAATACACAAGATGTGGAATAACGGCAGATCCAAGCAGTTTATATGTAAATGGCCAAATGGGTAGACTGGGAAATATTGGTAGAGAAAAGAAAGAAATGCCTACAATAGGTTCTTGGTATAAAACATTACTTAAAAAAGCAGAAGAAAATACTGATGAAAACTATACTTTCCATTATAGTTATCTAAAGAAAGTTATGAAACAATATGTAAGAGAGTTAAATGGACAAATGGCATACTTTGACGGACAATCTACATTTGATTTGTTAGAAGGAGTACCATTTATAAACCTAGATATTTCTCAACTAGAGGAAAGATTTGCAAGACCTCTTGCTCAACAAATACTACTATCATGGATATGGGAAAAATTTGTAAAGAAAAACAGTGAAGATAGAAATAAAGCAAGTAAAAAGAGAGTACTAGTTGATGAAGCATGGATGCTATTACCATTCCCAGAAGCAGTAGATTTCTTAAATAAAATGGCAAGACGTGCAAGAAAAAGAAATGTATCATTAGCTATAGTATCACAAAGATTCCAAGACTTTTATGAAAAACCAGAAGCACAAGCAGTTTTAACATCTTCTGATACAAAACTATTCTTAGCACAAGATAAATCTGAAATACAATACCTAAAAGAAGTATTCAAACTAAGTGAAGGTGAAGCAAACTTTCTAGTAACTTGTACAATAGGTGAAGGCTTATTTAAAGTAGGTGGAGATACTGCAATTTTGCAAATAACTCCAACTAGAAAAGAATTTGAATTTATGGAGACAAACTTAAATAAATTAGCAGAAAAAAATGTATAATTTATGTATGAAATTTACATAAAAACTTTAAACATAAGGAAAAATATGGTATAATAGAATAGACGAAACCTTTGAAGGAAGGGGAAAACAGTAAATGAAACAATTAATTAAAAACAATCTAACAAAAAAAATGTTAACAGTATTTATAACACTAATAATGTTGAGTAATTTTATTATGCCAAATTATGTTTGTGCAAAATCAGCTGGAGAAAAACTTATTTCAGGAGTATTTTATTTAATTGCTTATCTTGGAGATGTTGGTGTACAAATAATGCAAACAATGATGATAGGAACCAATGAAATAAAAAATGGAAGCGAATATGAAATAAAATACTCACCAGGATTGATTTTTGCAAATGCCATTGTTTCCTTGGATGCAAATTTTATTAAACCGAATGAAACAGAATGGACAGCAGGAAAAGTTACAACTAAAACAAAAAAGAATACATTAGAATATAAACAATGGACTACTTCCTATGGATTTGGTGGAACAGAGGTTGATTCCACAAATATTATATATAACGGAACTACAACTAATTATGCAAACGGTACGAAGATTGAAGTTTCAGAAACAGGAGGCGGAGGTTCTGCAGAAAAAAGGGATGAACTTTTAGAAAAGTATGGATACAATACAGCAAGTGATAAAGAATTAAAAGGAATGGGGACATTGACTTATACATGGACAAGTAGTGGAATAAAATATCAACTTATTTGGTCTACTGCTACAAGTCGTGATGGTGTAACATGGACTTTAACTGTAAGCATTTTAGAGGGAACAAGTGGCGAAACAGAGGAACAACCAGATGATTATGTAACTAAATGGCTAAATTCGTATGGATATAATAAATCAAACTCTGATAAAGTCACAGAAGGAGAGACAAAAACAGAAACAGGAAAACAAACTGTAACATATGAATGGATAACAAGCGCAGATAAAAGATATCAACTACAGAAAATATCTAATTTTCCTGCAGGTTCAAGAGATCCTAATGCAAAAGGAAGCGTTAGTGTAGCAGTATACGAAATTATAACGGTAACAGATGTTGATGGGGCGAGAACAATAGGTTCACCTGCCAACAAACTTCAAAGCTATGTATCAAAATGGTATATTGCATTAAGAACAATAGCACTAGTTGGTCTGCTATCAGTACTTTTATATATAGGTATTAGAATAATACTAAGTAGTGCGTCAGCAAACGATAAAGCAAAATATAAAAATATGCTTAAAGACTGGATTGTTGCAATATGTATACTATTTACATTACATTATATAATGGCATTTATGCTTGATATGACAGAAAATGCAAACAACATTATAAGAAATAATGTTGCAACAAAGAGCTCAAGTGAAGACTATGAAAAAGATATACTAATGAGTGACATTAGAAATAAAATTGGCGAAAGTTATAAAGATGTAAAGAAAGACATGTGGGATGTTGCGGGATATACAGTTATGTACCTTGCATTAGTAATACTAACAGGAGTGTTTACAGTGCAGTATTTAAAGAGGGTAATATATATGGCCTTCTTAACCATGATAGCACCAATGATAGCACTTACTTACCCACTAGATAAAATAAAAGATAATAAGGCACAGGCTTTTAGCTTTTGGCTAAGAGAATACATATTTAATTGTCTAATACAACCAGTACATTTCTTGCTATATACTTTATTAATAGGAAATGCTATTGATTTTGCAACAACAAATATGTTATATGCAATAGTAGCACTAGGTTTCTTAGTACCAGCAGAAAAATTAATAAAGGAAATGTTTGGAATCAAATCATCAACACCAGTAGGAACATTAGGAGCTGCAGCAGGTGGAGCAATGGTAATGAGCATGCTAAATAAAATGAAAGCAAAACCACCAAAAGGTGAAGGTAAAGATGGAAGCGGTTCAGGAGCACCAAAAGGAGTAAGAACTGCAACAAGAAGCTCAAGTGGAAGCACAAGTGCAAATGAAAATAATGAAACTGGAGCAGAAGCCGTAGCAGGAAGTGAAGGAGGAGTTCCAACAGTATCAAGTGGGCCAGCACCAGTAATGGCAGCAAATGCAGCAAATAGCAGTTCTAGTTCATCAAGTGGAGATAGCCGGAACAAGCGGTGGAATTGGAGCAGGTTTAAGTGCATTAGGAAAAAAATATATATATGGAGCAGATAATCTAAAGAGCTATGGCAAAAAGTTTACAAGAGTTGCTGGAGGTGCAGCCTTAGGCCTAGCAGCGGGAACTATAGGAATGGCAGCTAAAATAGCTGATGGAGATTTATTAACAAACCCAAGTGATGCGGCAACAAAGATAGTGGGTGCAGCTGGAATAGGATACCATGCAGGAGGAAATTTAACAGGAAGATTAGAAGAAGGTGCAAGCAATCTATTTGAAACCTACAAGAAGGGTGCAATGGGTGTTGAAGCATATAATAACTCAAAATTTGATAAAGATTTCTATAAAAGTGATGGATATAAACAAATAGCACAAGATGAAAAACTATTAAATGCATTTGGAGGAGAATCTGGAATAAAGGCAGCAACACAACAATTCTTAGATAATGGAATAACAGATGCAGCAGAAATAAGAAAAGCAATGCAAAAGGGAGTAACAGGAGATGAATTAAAAGAATATTCAAAACTTGGAATAAAAGCACCAGAGGAAGTTGCTAAAGCAAAAGTAAAATGGGGTTCAGCAAGTTACTATGCAAACTTAAAGAAAATAGCAAAATTTGCAAAAGGAAAGAACCAAACAGAGTTTGTTGAAACAGTAAAAAATCTTAGAATTAACGATAATACTTTAGGCGAAGATAATGCAAAAGAAATATATAAAAATATCGTAGATTTATTATAATTAACATAGGCGGATATAGCAAATTTATCTGCCTATTAAAGTAATAAAAGAAGGTGAGTAAATATGACATCAGAAGAAAGAGATAATCAAAGACAGGAAAATGAAGCTTTAAAAAGTGCAAAAGAAGTAGCTAAAAAGAAAGCCAAAAGTGAAGCCAAAAAAATAATTTTAAATGCAATAAAAACAGCTATTTTACCAGTTTTAATAGTAATGGTAAAAGTTATGGCTGTAGCATTTTTAATACTTGGTGTTGTAGCTTTATTTGATTCAATATTGGATGGAGGAGGAACCAATAAAGATAATCAAGATGACTTAATATCTTCTGTTAGAACAAGTAGTTTAGAAGCATATCTTAAGCAATTTTCACATACTGGAGATGCTCCACAAAGCTCAGATGGTATGTTTTACAAGATGTATGGTGATGGTGTTGGATGGCCTACAATAGGAAATTCCGATTTACAATGGAAATCACATCAAGATAGTTTTGCATGTCAAGGAAAGGTTTTTGACGGAGAAGAAGAAAAAACAGTTGAAAATGTTAAAGACTATGTAAATGGCTTTTTAACAAGAGGAAGCAACGCGACTTACACCAATGAAGAAGTAAGTGCAATGAACATATACATAGAAAAAGAACTTGTAGATAAAGTTGGTGACGAGGTTCGAGAAGGAGTGTATAATTATGTTATTAGTTATACAAACTCAATTGAATTATCTCAACAGCAGTTATATGCTTTAACAGCAATAGCGTATAATTTTGGGCACTTACCAGAAAGAAATGGTTATACTTTTGTAACAGTATTTGAAAAAGCTGCCAGTCAGTATGAGATTAATTCATGGGAATTTAATCGCTTCATTTGGGATAATTGGTGGTGTAAACTTGAAGGTGGTGCAAGTGTTCATATACCTTCAAGAGATGCACAGTTTGAAACATATGTTAAGGGAGTTTATAACTTTGCAAGTGAATCTGATGCAGGAGAGGTTTTTGCAAGAAAATACTATATATATTATACGCAAGCTCAAATAAATGCAATTAGTTATGCACCAAATCTTTCTATAACAAGAAATAGTAGCAATGAAGAAGAAATATTTACATATGAAGAAAAAACAAATTCTGGAGGTTTTGACGGAGAATTTTTGACTGCAGCAGGATATAAGTTCCCACATTACCTACAAAACAATTTTGCTAGGAAATATGGAACTTCAGATATTCCTACATCAGGATGTGGACCAACGAGTATGGCAATGATTTTAGCTGGTTTTTGTGATGACACCTCAATAACACCCGTTACATATGTTGACACATTGGAGGAATATTATGGAAGCAATTATCGAAGTTATTATTGGCCAGGAGAAGGAAGTGTTTATAGTGGAATATGCAATTCAGATCTTCTAACTAAATACTATAATTGTAGATCTACAATAGTAGGTAGCACAGAGCAAGCCTTAGCAGCACTTGAAAATGGAAAAGCAGTAATTGGAAGTGAAAAGGGACATATATTAGCAGTTTTACCTCTTTCAGATGAATATAAAGAACAGGGTTACAAATTTTATGTATTAGATTCTGCAAGAGGACATAATGGACCATTTAAATCAGTAAGCCATTTTATTAGTTCTACTTCAGCAGCATTTTTAAATTTCCATTATATAATTGAGCCAATAAAATAACATAAAGGAGGTTAGTTATGGGAAATAATCGGCATGAAGAAAGGCCTTTTAATAATAATTGCATTATGCATAATTGCAATTATTGTGATAATAGCTATTTTAATTAATTTATCTAATAATAAAACAAAAACAAATAACAATAAAACACAAAATGGTTTAAATACAAATGAAGAAAATAACAATATAACAAACACAGAAACAGAGATAGAAAAAGAACCAGAAGAGATGTATTTAAATAAAGAAATACATAAAGAAGATAAAACAATGGTGTTCTTTTCAGTAGAAAGAAATATAAAGAACTACATTACATATTTGAGAGTAAATAACCAAAATGCTATTAACTCTTTGAGTAATGGAATTCCAGTATTTAATGCAAATGGGTTATCTAGTAAAACAATAATAATAATTAAAGAATTGTATTCAGTTGATAATGATAATGGAACAATATTTTTTGTGAAATTAGATTTATCAAATAACGGGGAATATACAATAAAGTTTATAGAAGATTTTATTAATGGAACCTTTAGTATATCTAGTATGACAAGTGAAGAATACAATACAAGTATATCTGGTAAAAGTAATATGGATTATACAAAGCATGTTGAAATACAGAAAAATGAATATAATACTATTCAATATACTAATATGAGTAATTCAGAAGTTGCAGAAAGGTACTTGAGATCATATATACAAAAGGCAAGATATTCACCTGAGGAAGCATATAATACACTTGATGAAGTATACAGAAACACTAGGTTTGGAAGTTTTGAAAATTTCAAAAAATATCTTGAGGAAAAAGCTGAAGAGTTGGAATCATTAGATCCATTATCAGTAAAAGACGCCAGTGAATTTGCAACCGTTGATGAATACACAAAATATGTTAATAGCTTGAAAAAAACAGGACTAACAAAGTTTGATAAATATACAGATGGAGATATAGAATATTTAGTATGCTTAGATACATATGGTAATTATTATATATTTAAAATTTCACATGTTATGGATTATAAACTAATGCTAGATTCATATACGATTAATACACCAAGATTTTTAGAGGAATATCAGAAATCAAATGAACAAGAAAAAGTAGAACTAACAATTAATAAAGTTTTTGAAGCATTAAATAATAAAGACTTTAAATATATATATGGAAAACTAGATGAAAATTACAAAAATGCGAATTTCTCAAATTACAACGATTTTGTTCAAAAAATGCAAAACAATTTCTTTGATAGAAATGCAGTTGAGTTTGATGAGTATGATGAAACAGATAGTGTGCATGAATATACTTTAATAATTACTGATGCAAATAAAATAGATAAAAGAGAGCTAAATTTAAAAGTTTTTATTACACTTAGAGATAATACAGACTTTACTTTAAAATTTGAATAAAAGGAGTAGGTTAAAATGGAAGAAAAAGAAGGAAAAGATTTAGCGAAAGATATGAAGAAAGAAAAACAAGAAGAAGAAAAATATTATACTCATGTTAATTTAGAGTTAAGCAAAATTGTTTTAAATGATGTAACAATTGGAGAAAACCAAGGAGCATATAACATTTATATAAACTATAAAGGCGAGAGTGTGCTAATTGCAACAATTGGAGAAGACGGAAAAATGAACCCTAATAGTAGTCTTTTAGAAGATGAGAAATATACAGAAGAAGATAAAAAAGCTTTAGGTAATATGATAAACTTATTAGGACTAGAGCAAGAAAAAGTTAATCTGGACAAATTCCAAGAGCAAATGAAGGATAAAAAAGGTTTAACAAAAGAAGAATTGGAGCAAGAAAAGGAACAAGAAAAAGAGGAAGAAGAAGAAATTAAAGACAATGAACCCAAAGAACAAGAAGAGGAACTTGAAGAAAAGGAAAACCAAAAAGATGATGATACAAAAAGAGAGGAAATTGCCAAAAAGTATAAAGTAAATGCAAAACAAGTAGTTAGGCTAAATATTAAGGACGAAAAGATAAATGAAGATGATACATTCCAAAGAGCGGTAGAATATGCAAAAGGATATGAGGAGATATGCGTAATTCCAGGAAAAGACATATATTCTTGGAAAATTCTTGGACGAAAAAAAGGCGAAAAAGAATTTGATGAGATTGAACAAGCTAACAAACAAGTACATGGAAAAAATCCAGATGTGACAATAAAAACTATTCAAAATGATAAAATAGTAGAACAAAAACCTCTTGCAACATACGATATAGACGGAAAAAATATTATGGCAGTAGTAAAAAACGAGTGGGGAGAACCAGAAACATTATATTGCAGAAAACAAGAAGGAAAACAAAAATATTGGGGAACCGTAGTTCCAGAATTATCTAATAAAAACGTAAGACAATTAGGATTTGATGAAAGATCATTTATGTCTGAGAAGAATACATCTGGCATGGATTTATCAGAGAAAGAGAACGAATTAGATAAAGCACAAGACTTAAATGATAGAGGAGTACCTTCAAAAGAAGAAGGAGTACAAGTTTATGAAATAGATGGAAATGCAAGACAAAATGCAGCAACTAGAAAAGAAGAAGTTGTAAATGATCTAATGAGAAGAGATGGAATAGTTGATAAATTAACTGTACCACCAGGATTTTATGAAAATAAAGCAGATAAAGTTTTAGCTTTACTAGAACAAAATAAAGATATGCAATATGAAGAAGCAATAGAAAAAGTCGAGAATTCTGGTCAAAGAGATGAACGGAGGACCTACTCCAGGAGACGATAGGAGACGAGAATAAAAATTGAAAAAATTTACATAATGTGGTATAATTAAGGTACAACAAATAAATAATCCGTTCAGGATAATATGAAAAGGAGACACTTACTATGTCATTTGTATTTTTTCTCTTGTTCTTCATTGCAATCTTTATTAACCACGATTTTGCAGTAGTCCTTGTAGTTATTGCTATGGCAATTAATGCAGGTAAAATCTACTTCGCATGGAAAGGCAGAAAGAGTGATCGCATTGAGTGGCATAAGACACTTGTAGTGAGTGGAATAGGCATAGCTATTTGCATCGCACTATTCTTTATCTAAGCTCTTTTAAAACCTGGTTTGAGAATTCAAACTGGGTTTTTTCATCTTTCTTTGAATATTTTTATTTTTTAAATACAATAATAATATTAAGGAGATGATTAATTTTGAAAACAAAAAAACTCATAATTGCTTTAATATTATTTATAACTATAATTTCTATATCAACTGTATCAAAGGCAATGTCACATTATCAAACAGTGGGAACAACAACAGGTTTAGTTACAGCATCTGCACTTAATGTAAGACAAGGGCCAGGAACAAATTATAAAGCAGTAACAATGATTTATAAAAATGAATATATACGAGTTTTTGCAAAAATAGGAGACTGGTATGTAATACAAACAAATGGGGATTATATAGGAATGGTAAGCTCAAAATATGTAAAATTAATATACCCAAAAAGCAATAATTCAAATAATCAAAATACCAATAATACAACAAACAATACAACAACAAATAATGGAAGCAGTTTAACAGCTGATGAAAAAGAAGTTTTTGATTTAATAAATGCAAAAAGAACAGCTGCAGGACTTTCTGCACTTAAAGTAGATGCAGAACTTCAAAATGTTGCAAGGGCAAAAGCTGAAGATATGGTTAAAAACAACTATTTCTCACATACATCAGCAACATATGGCTCTCCATTTGATATGATGAAAAGCTTTGGTGTAAGTTATAAAACAGCAGGAGAAAACATTGCAGGAAATTCAAGCAATACAGGTGCTGTAAATGCTTGGATGAACTCAGAAGGGCATAAAGCAAATATCTTAAATAGCAGTTTTAACTACACAGGAGTTGCAGTTGTTAAAAGTTCAAAATATGGTAAAATATTTGTTCAAATGTTTATAGGAAAATAGTAAAAATCGTCCACAGTATGCACAATATGCTGTGGATATTTTTATATCTTGAAAGTAAAAACAATTCATGCTATACTAATAAATAGAGAGGGATAGCACATGAACCAAAAGCAGGCAATAAAAATTATAGAAATATTAAAAGAATATTATCCAGAAGCAACATGTAGTTTAGATTTTAAAACTCCATTTGAAATGACTGTAGCTGTTATGCTTTCTGCACAATGTACAGATGAGAGAGTTAATAAAACAACACCACTATTATTTGAAAAGAATGGAACACCAGAAAGCATTTGCAAAATGGATATAGAGGAATTAGAAAGAATTATACACCCATGTGGGTTTTATAAAAACAAAGCCAAAAATATAAAAGCAATGGCAGAAGATGTTTTGGAAAAATACAATGGCAAAATTCCAGAAAATATGGAAGAGTTAATTAAACTTCCAGGGGTTGGCAGAAAAAGTGCTAATGTAATAATGCTAGAAGCTTTCAATAACCCACAAGGAATAGCAATAGATACACATGCAAAGAGAATTGCAAATAGAGTAGGTTTATCAAAAGAAACGTTACCAGAAAAGATAGAACAGGACATTTTAAAACTAATTCCTAAAAAATATTATAAAGATGTAAATCATATACTCGTTTGGCATGGCAGAAATATTTGTGATGCACGAAAACCAAAATGTTTAGAATGCCCAATAAACAAATACTGTGCATTTTATAAAAGTAGCAAGAAATCACCTTAGATAATATAATAATCTAAGGTGATTTTTATGAGTTTAGCAGTTTGTTTAGCTGGTGGTGGCGTAAAAGGAGCTGCCCATATAGGTGTTTTAAAGGCAATTGAAGAGGAAAACTTAGAATATGACTATATAACAGGAACATCATCAGGAAGTATAGTAGCAAGTTTAAATGCAATGGGGTACAATTCAGACGAAATTTACAAACTTTTTAAAAAGTACTCTAAAAAAATTAGATGTATAGATTTTAAAAATGTTATGAAATTTTTAGTTGGTGTAATAGTAAAAGGTACAATTATAATTGATGGCTTAAACAGTGGTGACGTAATTGAAAAATCAATAACAGAAGCGGCAAAGGTAAAGGAAATTTGCAATATAAACCAAATAAAAAAGAACGTAATAATTCCAAGTGTAGACTTAAATAGTGGCGGACTATATATCTTCTCTAACATGGAAAAAAGAGGTAGGTTTTTAGATGATATAAAATACATAAACAGTATAGGAATAGGAAAGGCAGTACGTGCAAGTTGTAGCTATCCAGGAGTTTTTTCACCATGTGAGTATAAAGATACAGAACTAATAGATGGAGGAATAAGGGAGAATTTGCCTTGGAAAACGGCAAAATTATGTGGTGCAGACAAAGTTTTTTGTATAAAATTTCAAAGTGAAAAAGAATTAAAAAAGAACAAGAATATTATAGATATTGTATCAAAATCAATAAGTATTTTGTGCCATGAGCTATCTAATTATGAACTAGATGGAGCTGATTATTTGCTTACACTAAAAACAGAAAATATAGCTTTGCTTGACTATTCTAAGATAGATGAGCTGTATGAACTTGGGTATAAAGAGGGAAAGAAATTTTTACAAAATAATAAAATTTAAATTGAAAAAAGCATCTAAATATGGTAGTATATACCATAGGAGGAAACCCAATGATAAACTTAATAGATTATGTAAAAGCAAATGGAAACTATGTATTAGAAGAAAAGAAAATGAATGAAATAGATGATATGATATTTGCAAGGATTTCATATATGCCATTTAAATATATTGATATGTGTGCTAATGAAACAATTGAAAGCATTGCAACAAAAATGAAAGACTTAGAACAAGCAAAATATATTTGGGCAGATGATAAGCCTTTTTTGCAAGAACTTGGAAAAGCAAAGAGATATAAAGATATTGTTGTAACAGATTATGTAGAAATATTAGATAATTCAGCAGAAAAGCAATTTGCAGCAATAACAATAAACTTGCCCAAGATAAAATACATCTCATATAGAGGTACAGATTCAACCTTAGTTGGCTGGAAAGAAGATTTTAATATGAGCTTTATGGAAAATGTACCTTCACAAATAGAGTCTGTAGTTTATTTAAATGATGTTGCAAAGAAATATAAAGAAGATTTCATCTTAGGCGGACATTCAAAAGGAGGCAATTTGGCCGTATATGCAGCAGTTTTTTGCGAAGATGAAATTAAACCAAAAATAAAAAAAATAATAAACGCAGATGGACCAGGTTTTGATAAAAGTGTTATACAAACGCCGGAATATAGAAAAGTATTGAAAAAAATAGAAACATATATTCCACAATCTTCAGTAGTAGGAAGACTTCTAGAACACGAGGAAGAATATCAAGTTATAAAAAGCAATCAAAAGGGATTTATGCAACATGATATTTTTTCTTGGGAAATTGAAGGTGATAAACTAGTAAGAATTGAAAGAGTTACTACAAACAGTGAAATATTTAATGGAATACTTAGGGATTGGCTTAAAAATACAACTCCAGAGGAGAGAAAAGATTTTATAGACATGCTTTATGAAATAATATTAACAACAAAAGCAACTGAAGTTAGTGACTTTAGAATAGATACAGTTAAAAAAATTGGTCAAATATTAACTACATATAAAAACAGAAAAGAAGAGGACAAAAAGGAAATTGAAAAAATGATTAAACTACTTATTTCAAGTACAATAAAGATAATTAGAGAATCTAGGAGAAATGAAAAATAAAAGGAGAGTTGTTATATGAGAAGTTTTAACGAAATATATGAGGAAATTTATAAGGAAAATTATGAAGAATTTGAAAAAAGGCGAAAAGGGTTTTTATATAAAAATATAGGAGTATTGTTAGTGACATTTTTATACTGCTTTTTTGTATTGCCGCAAATGTTTTTAGAAGAAAAAGAGTTTGGTATTATGCTTGGAATAATCGTTTTTAGTATAGTAACTTTTTTTGTTGTAACAAATAAAAAAAGAGAAGATACAAAAAACAATGGATTTAAAGAACAAGTAACAGAAAAATTCATAAAAAATATTGCTGAGGGTTTTACATATTCTCCACATCGTGGGATAGAAGCTGCAAAATATTCTCATGGCTTTTTTGATAAATATGATAGATATCGTTCAAGTGGGTATGTAGAAGGAATGCTAGATGGAAAAAATAAATTGGAGTTTGCAGAAGTGCTTACTACAAGTTTGGTTGAAGATGAAAAGGGTAACAAAGATGAAGTAACTAGCTTTTATGGTATTTTTGAATCTTTAGATTGTAACAAAAGTGTATCCACATCAATAGCAATAAGTACAGATAAAGCAGATAAAGGTGCAATAGTTAAATTTCTTACAATGGGACCAGAGGCAAAAGTACAAGTTCAAACAGATTCTACAGAATTTGAAGAATATTTTGACGTATTTTCATTTGATCCAATAGAAACTTTGCGAATTTTAACAGCAGATGTAATGCAAATAATGGTAGATTTTAGAAAGCAAAAGGACATAAAATTTGAAGTAACAATAAAAGAAAAAAAGATTTATATAAGATTCTTTACGGTACGGAAAATTTGAAACAAGTTTATTTAAAAGCGCTATAGATTATAGCCAATTAAAAGACTACTATGACATTCTAGAATTTATATTTAATCTTTCTAGAGAACTAGTAAAATCTATAGAAGCGGCATAGTTATATACATAAATAAATTTTAAAAAATGTATATGACATAATCAAGCCCCCATACGAATACACTTAAACAAAAGTATTCATATGGGGGTTTTTATATGAGAGGAGTATCAATAGAGGACCGTGCTATTAATCTAGCACAATATATAATAGATACAGGAGATACTGTAAGAGGAGCGGCTAGGAAATTTGGGGTTTCTAAATCAACAGTACATAAAGATGTTAGCGAAAGATTAATACATATAAATCAGGCATTAGCAATAGAAGTAAGAAAGGTGCTTGATGAAAATAAAGCAGAAAGACACATAAGAGGAGGAATGGCAACTAAACTTAAATATGAAAAAGAGCATGAAAAATATAAAATTTAAAGGGACATTTTATTGTCCCTTTTTACATGTTTTATTTAATTTTTCTTGCTTCTAAGTAGTATCTCTTGTCATAGCTATGTCCCATTGAGAATGTTTTTCTAGGTAAAGCTCCATCTAATATTACAGTTTTAAATAAGTCTGTTTTCTTCATATTTGGTAATAAGAAACCTATATTTCCTGGTTTGCTTCCTAATTCTCTTGTTACATCATCACCATGGATATAATCAACTTTTCCACCATGATTTTTGATGTATTCATCTATGAACATTTGTAGAGAACCAACTGCTAAATTTGATTTTGGGTTCTTAATATATAGAACTTCTGATTTTCCTTCATAAACATATTCAACTCTTTGTCCTTCTCCTTCAGTTCTAGATACATCATAATATTTTTCGAATTCTTCAATCATTTTTGCAGGTTCTACATCAAATACAACTCTGTGTATTGGTTCGAATTCTAATGCATCACTATGTAGGTTTACAACTTCAACTAAAGCATATCTTGCAGGGTGATTTTCATATTCTTCTTTTGGTAATACTTTCTTTAAATTTTCATAGCAAGCTTTTGCAGTAGCTAAAGAGTGGTTACCATCTCCAACAGAGAATAGTAAAACTCCTTTATCATGAACGTTATATTTTGCTTCGAAATTGTCTTTGTCGGCAAGTTCTTCTAAACCTGCAAAAACACCTTCTACTAAGTTTTCAGGAATCTTATAACCTTTAATGTGTCCACCGTTTTGCATTAAATCAAAATCGTATACAACATCATCACTAGTTACTTTATCTGCTAAGCCCTCAATAATTTCCTTCTTTTCGTCATCAATTAAAAGCATTACGTGTGGTAATTCTAGTTTTGCATTTTCTCTTACTTTAACTCTTGGTGGTATTCTTTCTAAAACTGTACCTTCTGTTGCTCTTATTAATGATTGTGAACCTTTTTCGTATGAATAGTCTTCTAAGTCTACCATACCAACAATTCCTTTTCTAACCTTTCCATCTTTACATGTTCTTTCTAGGTAGATTAAAGAATCTGTTAATGTTTTGAAGAAATCTTCACTTAAAAGTCTATCCATTTCTTCATTTATTTTTGTTATTCTATCTGAAACGTTTTCTTTTTCAAGATATATTTCAGGTAAAGTTATTTTTAAAGTTGATGGAGCATCTCCTACAATATTTTCAACTTCTTCCCAGTATTTAGGTTCAGATGTATATTGATCACAAGCTACAACTGACCATTTATGCATATCTGCATTCTTTGGTAATAATATGTTCGCTTTTTTAAATGGTATTTGCATAAAAAAACCTCCTTATAAATTATGGTAAGATTATATCACTAAAACGCAAATTATACAAGAAAAAATTCAGGATAAAGTCCTGAATTTTTTATCTGTAACGTGGATCTCCAAAATCTATATTTTTACTACTGTTTAAACTATAACCACTAAAAGAACCATTTCCAGTATCAACAACAATTACTGGTCGATTTTGAATATGTTGCAAATTTACTTCTTTTTGAGGTGTATGACCAACAACAGAAATTCCACTTTGAGGTAATGCAAGGTCATAGAAATGAGTTCTAGTATCATCAGTCCTATACCACATGCAATTTAAAAACCTTTTATACATTTCAGAATTCTTACCACCGTTTAGCTCAAGGGATAAAGCCTTGCTTAAATTGAAGTTTTTATCGTAAGCATATAGTTTTTCATCAAATACAGCATGAGATAAGTTATATAAATTATTGTTTTCTGTTACTTTTTTCTGTATTGGTTGATTACCTAACCAATCAACTAATTCATGAAGAGATATATTTTTTTCTATTTGTTTGCTTGCAATTGCTTTTGCCACAACTTCTTGGAAATTATCTAGTTTTTTCATAGTAGATTTACCACCATTGCGTTCCAAATGTGATTTTGCCATAGTAAAAGCTTGACTACTAGGTGCATTTCTCATTTTTACATAATTGTATGCAAATATATCATGATTTCCAGGTAAGTATTGAACAACGCCCTTGTCACTTAATTCTTTTATCTGTAATAATATTTCAGGCCCGAATTCACCACGATCCATGGCATCTCCTAATATAGTAACTTTTAAATTTGGATTTTTGTTTAGTTCAAATCTAATTTTACTCCAATGCTCAAAATCACCATGAAGGTCACTTATAACTATATGGTCTCTAGTTTGAACTGGTCTATTATTAGCTGTTGGTTTAGAAGGAGTTTGCTTAATTTCTTTTCTGAAACTTGGCTCATAAGACTTTGTTTCAACAGTTGCAGGTTCTATATGTTGATAACTATTTAGTGGTTTAGTTTCTTGCTTAGTTGATGGATGTTTTGAAAATTTATTTTTAAAGAAGTCTAAAATTTTCTTTAGAAATGCAGGTCGTTCTTTTTGAACAACTAGAGCTTGTGTAGTAGGGGTAGAGGCAGTTTTTTGAACCTCAGCTTCAGCGAGTTTTTCTATTTCGGAAATCTTATTTATAAGAGGAACAAATACTTCAAATCTATTTTGTTGTTCACGAGTTAATCCATTTGCACCATTTTGTGCTAATACATAATTAATGGAGTATTCATCAGGAACATGATCTGCTCTTAGCGCATTTACAATATTAGATAAAGCTTGTTCTGTATCATCAATTCCTTGTACATAAGTTTTTTTTGTGTCAGCTATATATTTTAAATAATCTTGTGCATCATTTAATTCCCAAGATTCAAGACGATAATTACTAGCATATCTAAAAACTCTACGAATTTTATCTAACCTTTTTCTTAATATACTGTTTTCATTTTCATCTAATTGCTCACTAACAAGATCCAAATTATATAATAAAATTCTAACATTTACATCATTGGGATTTTTAAATTTATTTTGTTCATTTAAATTATCAAGTAGGAATATATCTGCTTCATCCATTCTTTCTAAAAGAATATGATTATTCATAACTTTTACTCCTTTATTTTAATTTATCACATTATATCATTTTGAAAAATTTTATACAACAATAAATGGCAAAAAAGTTCAAAAGATAACATTAGAGCAAAATTCGACATAAAATATAGTAACCGATAATATTTGAGGTGATAATTTTGAAAGTGAAAAAAGGAGAATATGTTACCAGAAAATCATATGGTAATGATATTGTTTTTGCTGTGGATAGAATAATTAATTTGAAAGATGGAAATGCATTGGCAATTTTGAAAGGTGTAACCTTTAGAGTTGAGGCAGATGCACCACTTCAAGATATAGAGAAAGTAGATGAAAGTAGGGTAATAAATAGCAAAAAAGAAATAGATAAAATGCTAATTGCAAGAATAAATAATTACAAAAAACAAACAAGAGGAGTAAATATAAAAACAGGAAGAATATTGCATTTAGATGGAGACCGAAGATATAGCGAAAAATCTGCAAGATATTATAAAAAACTAGGTTTAAATGCAGTTGTAAAAAACATTCCAGAACGTATGCAGGCTCAGGTTGTAAGAGGATTGCTTGAAAGGTATAAGCCAGATATATTAATCATAACAGGACATGATGCAATGCTAAAAAAAGGAATAAGTTATTCAAATATATATAATTACAGAAATTCAAAGAACTTTATAAACACAGTAAAAGAAGCCAGGAAGTGGGCTAGAAGTTCAAGTAAATTAGTAATTTTTGCGGGAGCTTGCCAGAGCTTTTTTGAAGCACTAATAGATGCTGGGGCAGATTTTGCATCATCACCAGGAAGAATCCTAATAGATTTTGTAGATCCACTAATAGTAGCAGAAAAAATTGCTACAACAGATAAGAGCAAATTTGTAAGTGGACACGACATTTCAAAAGAAATTAAAGAAGGTGAAAAAGGAATAAATGGAGTTGGAGCAATGGGAAAAAAACAGGCAATATTTATGTAACAAAAATGTAATGAAAATGTAATAAATAAAGAAACATACCACGAAACCATTGAAATTACTCTGATAGCTAGATTTGACATAATAAAACAATTTTTGACAATTTTATGTTCCCATGATATAATCCTCGTAAATTAATGGAGAGGATGTGTTTCATATGATTTGCCAAATGGATATCTCAAACATTAAAGCTGAACTTGATAAAAACATAGGACAAAAAGTTATGATAAGAGGAGCAATGGGAAGAAAGAAATTCTTTGAAGAGAAAGCAATTATAGAAAATACCTATCCAGACATTTTTAGAGTAAAGAGTGAAGAAAAAGAGACAAATGCATGTTATAAATATAAAGATATACTTGCAAATGAATTAGAAATATCAATATTCAATGGGGAAGAATATTTTCCATTAGTACCATCAATATTAAGAACAAAATTTTAAAAAATTCCTAAAATTTAGGAATTTTTTTTATTCCTCCTAATATAATTTAATAATTAAGGGAGGTAATAATATGGTAGTAGAAACAACCAAAAACCAAATTGTTTTAAACAAAATAGTAGGACAAAAGAGAGAAAATAGGCAGGTCGAAACAGATGTAATAGTAAATGATGTTAAACCAGATGTATTAAAAGTTATAAATACAAATGGAGTAATTAGTATATATAAAAAAGATGTAATGGATGGCAAAATTAGAATAGATGGAGCAATAAATACTTACATAATATATATGGCAGATGATGAGCAAGGAAGTATAAGAAGCTTAAATACAAGTATGGATTTTACACAAGTTATAAATATGGATAACTGCAAAGAAAACATGCAAGCAGATGTAAGAGTTTCTATAAAAGATTTTGATACAAAAATTATCAATGGTAGAAAGTTAAGTATAAAGGCAAACTTAGATACTAATGTTAATATATATGCAAATGAAAATTGTGATGTTATAACAGAAGTTGGGAAAGGAGAGCCTATAGAAAAACTTGGCGATACCCAAACTATTACTTTACTTGTTGGAAGTGGAAATAACAAAGTAAGTTTAAAAGATACAATAGCAATAGATATGGCAGATGAAATGGCAGAAATAATGAAAGTAGATTTTGATATAGTTGATGAAGAAACTAAAATAAGCTATAACAAAGTACTTTCAAAGGCAGATGCTTCTATAAGAATAATGTATTTAACAGAAGACAATAGAATAAATACAGCAACTACTAAAATTCCAATAATGGGCTTTGTAGATATGCAAAATGTTAATGAAAATTGTGAATGTGAAGTTCAAAATAGCTTAAATAATCTTATAGTAAAACCAAACATCAATGAGGAACACTCAATTGCAATAGAAGCGGACATTGATATTACATGCCTAGCTTATGAAACAAAGCAAATAAACATGATAGAAGATTTATACAGCATAACAAAAGATATTACTTTTACAAAAAGGGAAGTTAATGCTGTAATAGAACGAAATAGAATAACAGATATGTATACAGCTAAAGAAAACATTAGAATACCAGAGGTTACAGGCCGTGTGTTAGATGTGCAAATTGCTCCAACAATAAACAACATGCAAGTTAGAAATGGAAAAGTAATTTATGAAGGAAATTTAAGGTTAAATATAATGTTTGAACAAAGTAATGGAATAAATACAAGAGGCGTAGATTTACCATATAATTTTGACGTGATTTCAGATAAAATCGAAGAAAAATCTATGGTAGAAACAACACTTAAAATTAAGCAAAATGACTTTATAATAAGAGACGGAACCATTGAAGTTACAATAGGTGTGGAGTTTAACTTATCAGAACAAAAAAGTAGAAAAATAAATATGATTGAAAATGTAGAAATGGAAGAAAGCAAAGAGTGTAATACATACAGCATGGTAATTTACTTTGTAAAACAAGGAGATACACTTTGGAGTATTGCAAAAAGATTCAAGAGCACAGTTGAAGATATTGCTAAAATAAATGATATAGAAAATCCAAATAAAATAAGTGTTGGCCAAAGGCTTTATATACCAAGGTATTGTAACAGAAGAGTAGCAGTATAGAAAAATGGATAAAATCTATTCAAGGCATAAAATAAGATTGCCACAAATTAAAAACAATAGAGAAAATAGTTTAAAGATACAAAAGATGTTTTTTATGATTTTAATGCTTGTAATTTCAAGCATAACAAGTTACAAAATTTTAAAATCTATAGATCCAATTTTTGAAGGACTATGCAAAGCAAAAGCACAAAGCATAGCAACAGATATAACAAATAGAAAGTCAACAGATGTACTTGCAAGATATAATTATAAAGACACAGTACAAATGATAAAAACTGAAGATGGAAAAAATAGTGTATTAAAAACAGATATAGTAACAATAAATGAAATAGCATCAGATATAGCAATAGAAATTCAAAATGAATTAAATGATATAAGTAAACAAACAATAGAAATTCCAATAGGAAGTTTAACAGGTATAAAATATCTTGCAGGAAGTGGACCGAGAATAAAAATTAAGATTATATCAGCAGGGCAAATTGCAACAGATATTAAAACAGAATTTGAATCTGCAGGAATAAACCAAACAGTTTATAGAATATATTTGAATTTAGAGTGTAATGTTTCAATACTTACATCATATAAAACAATACAAGAAACAATACAAAATCAAGTATTGCTAGTAGAAACTGTAATAATGGGAGATGTTCCAACAACATATTTAGAAATGGAAAAACCATAGTGTTAGTGAAAATAAAAATATTTTGAAAATCATTTATTTTCATTGACACTATTGTTTTATAGATATATAATATAAGCAAAAAAACAGGAGCACAAATGAAGGACAAGTTAATTAACATTGTATTACTTATGCAAATTATAGTAACAGCTATAGTGATAATTCCAAGTGATGAACAATATAATATTATAAAAATATATACACTACTCATATGTGGAGCAGCACTTTTAATTCTAATGCTTGCAAATTATAAAAAATTAAAATTAGATAAAAAGGATTATATAATTTTAATTTTCGGGTTTTTAGTTTTCTTAAGTACTATTAATTCAAAAAATATTTTAATATCCATAATTGGTGAGAAAAACAGATATGAAGGAATACTAGCTTTATATACTTATATAGTAATATATATGTGTGCAAAGAAGTTTTTAAATTATAAAAAAAAGACATTAATAAGAATTATGGAAGTTTTATATATGATAATTGGTGTAATTGGGATAATACAAAATTATGTAGTTTATCCAGATAGTTCATTAATACCAATTTTTAATAAAGGTGTGTGTGGAACATTTGGAAATACGAACTTTATGGGCAACTTTACAAGTATAGGATTACCATTATTTATAATATTATATATATTAGATGATGACAAAGTAAGTCTAGTTACTGCATTAACAACTTTTTTCTGTTTGATAGCATGCAATGCTAGAAGTGGTTGGGTTGCATTTATTGCTTTTAGTATTGTATTAATTGCTTATTTGAAAAAGAACTATAAAAAAGAATACATTAAAAGGATTTTTATATTAATTGTTGCTTTTATAACTATCTTTGCAATGTTATATACTCAAAAAAATAGTTCCTTAAGAAGGAAAATAAACATAACAAAATATGATATTAGCATTATGAAAGAATCAGGTATATCAAATGGAAACCTTGGCTCTGGAAGAATACAAATTTGGAAAATAGTTATTGATATAATACGGAAAACATCCTATTCTAGGAGTTGGGACAGATAACTTAAAACGTGGTGTTGTGCAAAATTTAACTGAAGAAAGTTTTGAATTTATAAAAGCACATAATGGTATTCCAGATAAAGCACATAACGAATATTTAAATATTGCAGTAACACTTGGAATACCAGCACGAATAGTATATATGATATTTTTAATTGCAATTGTATTTCCTAATCTAAAATATATATTCAAAAGAAAAGATATTTTCATAATACTAAGTATTATAGGAAGTTATCTAGTACAAGCATTTTTCAATATAAGTACAATTGGCATAGCACCAATATTTTGGTTTTGTTTAGGAATAATTGATAATAAAAATATAATAGAAAATGGAGGAAATAATGAAGTTTAATTTCATGAAATATATAAACAAAATTAAAGGCACTATTTTAGATAATAAAAAAATAACTTCAATAGTTGTGGCATGCTTGATTGTTCTAATTACCATACTTGTAATTGCATCATGTATTAAAGAACCAAAACAAGGAAACTCAACTGGAAACAGTTATAACAATGGAATAGCTACACAAGAAGGCAGCTGGATTTATTATATTGAAATGGATAATAGTGAAGCTATTGGCATATGCAAAGTAAAGCAAAATGGTAAACATACTAAAAAAATATCTGATGGAAAATACATGCGGTTTAAATGTTATAGACAATTACATATATTGCATAGAAAAAGACGAAAAAGAAGGGCAAAATAACTTAATAAAAATGAAAACAAATGGCAAGAAAAAAGAAGTTCTTGCACAAGATGTTGATGCAAGCCAAGTTATAGCAATGGAAAAATGGGTATATTATTTTAAAAATTCTAATCTTTATAGAGTAAGAACAAATGGAACAGATAGAGAAAAAATATCAGATAGAAAAATATCATATTATCAAATTGATGGTAGTAAGATATACTACATATATAGCATAGAAGGTTCACAATATATAGCAACAATGAAACTAAATGGTAAAAAGGCAACTAGGATTTCTAAAATTGATACGGGAATGCAATGCCAAGCTTTATATGTTAAAGGAAAGAACATTTATTACTTAGTAACAGGAACAGAAGACAATGTAGATAAAGAAATGTATTTATATAAGATGAACAAAAAAGGCGAAAAAATAACCAAAATATGTAAAATAGATTCAAACTTAAAGGAAATAAACATGCAGGAAGATGCTATATATTATACAGTAATGAATGATTATGAAAATTATACTGTAAAGAGTATAAAGTATAATGGCACAAATAAAACAACAATAAAAAAAGCGAAAGCACTAGACAACTTAAACGTTGTAAAAAAATGGATTGCTGTTAATACTATAAATGAAGACTATGACACAATTATACAAATAATTAGTAAAGATGGTCAAAAAGAGAAAAATTTATAAAGATAGGTAAAAGGTGAAATTTATGCAAATTGATTATAAAAATATAGTAATAGACGTAAAAGAAGGAACACCAGTTAGTGAACTATTAGGTGACGAGATTCAAAAAGCCAAATGCAAAGTTATTGCATGCAAATTTAATAATGAAATAAAAAGCTTAAATTTTAAAATAAAAGCTAGTGGTAAATTAGATTTGATAGATTTGAACAACAAAGATGGAATGAGAATATATAGAAGAGGGCTTGTATATATAATAAGTAAAGCTATAAGCGAAGTTTATCCAGGTGCATTAATGACAATAAAATACCAACTTTCAAATGCAATGTATTGTACAGTAGATAATTTAAAAATTACAAATGAAGTTATAAGCAACATAAATAAAAGAGTAAAAGAAATAATAAAACAAGATTTGCCAATCGAGAAAAGATTTATGACAAAGGACGAAGCGGAAGAATTCTATAAAAAAGAAAATACATTAAAAGGCAAGTTGCAACTAGATTTAAAGCAAAAAAAGGAAGTAACACTATATTATTGCGAAGACTATTACAACTATTTTTATGGAGTATTACCAACATCAACAGGCTTTGCAGAAGCATATGAAATTACCAAATATTCAGATGGCTTTTTAATAAGATATCCAAGCAAAGATAACCCATATGAATTATCAGAATTTCAAGATACTCCAAAACTATTTGCAACACTTGAGGAATATCAGAAGCTACATAGAATTTTAAATGTAAATACATTATACAAATTAAATTCAATTGTAAAAAAAGGCGACATTCAGGAGTATGTTCTACTAGACGAAGCTTTACATGAGAAAAAGATTGGAGCAATAGCAGATTGCATTGCAAGCAATAGAAAGATTAAGCTAATTGCAATAGCAGGACCTTCTTCATCTGGAAAAACAACATTTGCAAAAAGGCTTGGACTTCAATTAAGATTAAATGGCTTAAAACCAGTAATAATTTCTGTTGATAATTATTTTGTGGAAAGAGAACAAACACCTGTAGATGAAGAAGGAAAATTCGATTTTGAAAGCATTCATGCAATAGATACAAAACTATTAAATAGTGACTTAGTAAAATTATTAGCAGGTGAAGAAATAGAAGCACCAACATTTAACTTCCATACAGGACATAAAGAATATAAGGGCAATAAAATGAAACTTGCTCCAGATGAAGTATTAGTAATGGAAGGAATTCACTGCTTAAATGATGACCTTACATATCTAATTCCAAAAGACCAAAAATTCAAGATATATATTAGTTGCTTAACAGTTCTAAATATTGATTACTATAACAGAATTTCTACAACAGATACAAGACTTATTAGAAGAATTGTTAGAGATTACAATTTTAGAGGATATAGTGCAACACATACTTTAGAAATGTGGCCATCAGTAAATAGAGGTGAAGTAAATAACATTTTCAAATTCCAAGAAGAAGCGGATTGCATGTTTAATTCTTCTTTAATATATGAACTAAGTGTACTTAAAAAATATGCAGTTCCATTATTAAAAGAAATAGATGCAACATCACCACTATACTCAGAAGCAAAACGATTAATTGCAATGCTTTCATACTTTGAGGATATTCCAGATGAAGCAGTGCCAACACATTCTTTACTTAGAGAATTTATTGGTGGAAGTATATTTAAGGAGAATTAAATGGAAAGTTTATTTACAGAAATTGATGAAAAATTTATTTGCGAACACTGTGGGCACGAAGTGCCAAAACTTGGTTATTCATGTAGAAACCATTGCAACATTTGCTTATATTCAAAGCATGTTGATAAAAACCCAGGAGACAGAGCAGAAAAATGCCATGGAATGTTAGAACCAATTGGGATAGAGATTAGCCCTAAAAAGGGATATGTAATAATATATAAGTGTCAAAAATGTCGGAGCAATTAGAAGGAATAAAGCTGCAAAAGATGATAATATGGACTTAATAATTAAACTAAGCTCAAATGGTGAAATGATGTAATAAAAAAACAAGCAGTACTAAAAAAGTATTGCTTGTTTTAGTTTTTAATGAATATTCTGTAAAGATTCAATTCTATCATCTATACTTGGATGAGTATCGAATAAACCTGCTTTTCTTTTTCCATTCTTTTTTGCTTTAAATGGACTTACAATAAATAGGTTTGCAGTTGCATTGTTAGCAGTCTTTAATTCATTAGGGTCACTATCTAGTTTTCTTAAAGCAGAAATTAATCCATCAGGGTTTCTAGTAATTTCAACTGCAGTGCTATCTGCTAAATATTCTCTATTTCTAGAAAGTGCCATTTGCATTATTTTACCAAGAAGTGGAGCAACAATTAAAAGAACAAGTCCAATTAACATCAAAATTCCATTTCCTTTACTATCATCATCTCTGTCTTTAGAACTACCCCAAAAGAAAGAACGAGAGAATAAGTCAGAAATCATAACTAGAAAACCAACCATAACTGTTACAACTGAAGTTAACAATATATCATAATTTTTAATATGACTCATTTCATGCGCGATAACACCTTCTAATTCGTAATACTCTAATTTATCTAAAAGGCCTGTGGTAACACAAATAATAGAATGTTCAGGATTACGACCTGTTGCAAAAGCATTAGGTTGAGGGTCATCTACAACATAAAGTCTAGGTCTAGCAGGAAGACCAGAAGAAATCATAAGTGCATCTAAAATATGTACAAGTTTTAGATCTTCTTCTTGATTAGCAGGTCTTGCCTTTGTAACTGATAAAATTATTTTATCACTGTTGTAATATGAAGCAAAAGCAGTGATTATAGAAAACATCATTGCAATAGTAATTGCCATAGGACCACTAAAATCAAAAGCCATAGCAATGTAATATACAATTAAAGTAATCATAATGATAAAACCTGATACGATAAAACCAGATTTAACTTTATTTTTTTTAATATCTTCAAACATAAAAATCACCTATCAAAATTATAGCATAACGAAAATTAATTTACAATTAAACTTTACTTTTTGTATTAAATAATATAAAATATATGTGAAAAGAGGTAAAACATGAGTATTTTAAAAGATACAAAATTCATAATGGATAAATACCATATAACAGCAAATAAAAATTTAGGACAAAACTTTCTAATAGATGATGATACTGTATCAGGAATAGTTGATGCAGCCAATGTTTCAAAAGATGACTTAATAATAGAAATAGGGCCAGGACTTGGAACACTTACAAAAGAACTACTAGATAGAGCTGGAAAAGTTATATGTATTGAATTAGATAAAAGAATGATAGAAATATTAAATGATAGATTTTCAATGTATGATAATTTTAAAGTATTAAATGATGATGTTCTAAAAGTAAATTTAAAAGAACTAATTGAAAAAGAAAAAGTTAAAACAACAAAGATAGTAGCGAATTTACCATACTATATAACAACACCGATAATAATGAAGTTGCTAGAGGAAAGGCTAGACATAGAAACAATAACAGTAATGATACAAAAAGAAGTTGCAGATAGGCTAGTAACTAAGCCAGGTACAGGAGATACAGGAGCAATAACATATGCAATACATTACTACACAAACCCAAAACGAGTACTAGAAGTGCCAAACACAGCATTTATTCCGGAGCCTAAAGTAAACTCAACAGTAATAAATTTAGAAGTTTTAAAAGAACCAAAAGTTGCAGTAAAAGACGAGAAAAAACTTTTTGAAGTTATAAAAACAGCATTCATGCAAAAAAGAAAAACACTTCTAAATGCACTTGCAAATAGCAATAAATATGGAAGTAAAGAACAAATATGTAAAACATTAGAGTTACTAAGTATAGATAACAGAGTAAGACCAGAAAAACTGACATTAGAAGAATTTGCAAAGATCGCAGATGAAATATAATAAAACTTAATAGCTTAAAGTTATTGACTTTAAGCTATTTTGTAGTATAATATTTTAATAGGGAAAGAGGTAAAATATGCTAATTTCAATAGGAAGTAGAAGTATACCAAAAATAACAGCAATTACTAGAGCCTTTTCAAGATACCCAGAATTGTGGATTGAGAATGGCGATAAAATTGAATATATGATAATGCCAAAAGAAGTAAGACTTGATGATAAAATTGGACAAGATAAGGATAACTTTTCTGGTGTTTCTTGCAATCCTTTAACTCTTGAAGAAACTATAAAGGGTGCAAAAAACCGTGCGAAAAATGCTTTTGAGCATGCAGAGGAAAGATGCCGGCACATGTAACTTTGGAGTAGGAATAGAAGCAGGAATGTATCCAGTTGCAGAAGTGGATACTAAATATATGGATGCAAGCATATGTGCAATTTATGATGGAAAAAATTATTATGTAGGTTTTAGTCCATCATTTGAATATCCACAGAACGCAGTAGATAGAGTTTTGCAAGGAGAAGAAATTGGATTTATGCATGATATATTTGGAAGTACTGCAAAAGGCAGAAAAGGTGCCATTGGGGTACTTACAAATGGTAGAATATATAGAGACGAACTAGAAGAATATGCTGTAATGATGGCACTTACTAAAATCGTTTCAAAAGAAATTTATGAAAAATAAGGAGAGATAATTATGTTTAGAATAAAATTAGATGGTGGAAGAACAATGGAAGTTGAAGAGAGCACATATTGGCATACAACTGCACATATTTTAGCACAAGCAGTTAAAAGACTATACCCAACAGCTAAACTAACAATAGGACCATCAATAGAAAAAGGTTTTTATTATGACTTTGATGTTGAAACACCTTTTACAGAAGAGGATATATCAGCATTAGAAGAAGAAATGAAAAAAATAATAAAAGAAGATTTAAAAATCGAAAGATTTGAACTTCCAAGAGAAGAAGCAATAAAATTAATGGAAGAAAGAGAAGAACCATATAAAATAGAATTAATAAATGGTCTTCCAGACGGAGAAGTTATTTCTTTCTACAAACAAGGTGAATTCGTGGACTTATGCCGTGGACCACACTTACCATCAACAGGAAAAGTTAAAGCAATAAAACTAACAGCTAAATCTGCAGCATATTGGAGAGGAGATTCTAGAAACAAATCACTTCAAAGAGTTTATGGAATATCATTCCCAAAAGCTTCAGAACTTGAAGAGTATTTACAAAAACTAGAAGAAGCAAAACAAAGAGACCATAGAAAACTTGGAAAAGAATTAAACATATTCATGACACATGACCTAGTAGGAAAAGGACTTCCAATGTATTTACCAAATGGTTATGCAGTATGGGAAATATTAGAAAACTATATCAAAAGAAAAGAAAAGAAACTAGAATACAAACACGTTTTAACACCACCACTTGCATCAGTAGAATTATATAAAACATCAGGACATTGGGATCATTATAAAGATAACATGTTCCCTAAAATGGAAGTTGAAGGAGAAGAATTTGTTCTAAGACCAATGAACTGCCCACATCATATGATGATATATGCAAACACAATTCATTCATACAGAGACTTACCAATTAGAATAGGCGAAATTGCAAGAGATTGCAGATTTGAATCAAGTGGAACATTAAAAGGAATTGAAAGAGTAAGAACATTCTGCCAAAATGATGCACACCTATTTGTAACACCAGAACAAATAGAATCTGAATTCAAATCAGTAGTAGACTTAATACTAGAAGTATATAAAGAACTAAATATTACAGATTACCACTTTGAATTATCACTAAGAGACCCAGCAGACAAAGTAAAATATCACCCAGATGATGAAATGTGGGACAGTGCAGAAGATACATTAAGACACGTTTTAGACGATATAGGAATTGAATACGAAGAAAAAATAGGAGAGGCAGCATTCTATGGACCAAAACTTGATGTTCAAGTTAAACCAGCAGTTGGAAATGAATATACATTATCAACATGTCAATTAGATTTCTGCTTACCAATGAAATTTAATTTATCATATATTGATAAAGACGGAAGCAAGAAAACACCAGTAGTTCTTCATAGAGCAATTTTAGGAAGTATAGATAGATTTATTGCATACTACCTAGAAGAAACAAAGGGAGCACTTCCAACATGGCTAGCACCAGTACAAGTAAAGATTTTACCACTATCAGAAACACATAGAGAATATGCAAGAAAAGTAAAAGAATCATTGAAAAATGCAGATATTAGAGTAGAATTAGATGAAAGAGACGAAAAAATAGGATACAAAATAAGAGAAGCAACAATGCAAAAAATACCATACATGCTTATACTAGGAGATAAAGAAGTGGAAGCCAATGCAGTTGGTGTACGTTCAAGAAAAGATGGAGACATTGGTCAAATGAGCATAGAAAATTTCATGAATAAAATTCAAGAAGAAGTAAAAGATTTCGCATAATTTAATAGTAATAAACATAATATATATTAAGCAAAAGAAAAATACAGGAGTTTACAACCTAAAATAATGTAAATTTCTGTATTTTTTTGACATTTTTGGATAAATTTACATAAAAAGACTTTACAAAACAGGAAAATTATGTTAATATAATTAAGGTAAAGTTTTTATGTAAAACTTTGTAAACCAAATAATAAATAAAAAGAAAGGTGAAATTTGATTATGAGAAAGAAACAAATTTTAGTTATGGGATTAGTAGTACTTGCAATACTAGCTATGTCTTTTATTTTGGTCATGATGACTACAGGAAGAGAAGCATATGGTAAAGAACAACAACATACATGCCCAACATGCAAAGGAGAAAAAAGAATACCATGTCCTGGCAAAACTCAATTAAGAAGTGGATCTGAAACATACACAGCACAATGTCCAAGCTGTAAAAAGAATAAAGCACATCATACAATTTATTACTGTACAACATGTGGTTTAGTTAATGAAAGTTGGCATTGTATAAAAGAAAGTGGTGGATGTGGATACAAGAGAAATTCAATTTCATATGATGGAAAACATTTTATATTAGAAAATGAAAATTCAACAAATAATTATCACAGATTTTGCACAATACCTTGCCCTGATTGTAAAGCAACAGGAAAAGTAAATTGTACATTTGGAGATTGGGAACAATATAATTCTACAACACATAGAAGATATTGCACAGAAAGAACTTGTAACAACTTCGAAGAATCAAATCACAGATTTATAAATGGAGTTTGTAGAGATTGTGGATACAGATGTACACATAATTGGAACTCTTCAACAGGAAAATGCGACAACTGTGGTGAAACTTGTAGCCATATTGGAGGAACACATGCAAACAATGGAACATGCACAAGATGTGGATACAAATATCAAACACATAGTAAGGGTACAACAGTAAAATACAAAGATATAACAGGAACAACACATACAGCATATTATGAATGTACTTTTGCAGGATGTACATATACATATAATGAAAATGCAGAAAACCATATAATTACATCATGGACAAATAATGGAAATGGAACACACAGTGGAACTTGTACAAAATGTGGATATAAAGTTACAAACAATCACAACTATGGAACAGATGGAAAATGTAAAGATTGTGGAGCAACAAAACCATCTACAGAATGTGAACATGTTTGGGTAATTGAAAAAAATGCAAACAACCATTGGGAAAAATGTACAAAATGTAACAATATAAGAAATATGGAAGCACATACAATAACAACATGGGTAGATAATGGAAATGGAACACACAGTGGAACTTGTACAAAATGTGGATATACAGTTACAAAAAATCATAATTATGGAACAGATGGAAAATGTAAAGATTGTGGAGCAACAAAACCAATAGAAGAATGTGAACACAATTGGGAAAGAGCATATGATAACACATATCATTGGGATAAATGTACAAAATGTGGAGAAATAAAGAATAAAGCAAAACACACAATGACAGCATGGAAAGATAACGGAAATGGAACACATAGCAGAACATGTACAAAATGTGGATATAAAATGACAGAAAACCACAACTATAATAATGGAAAATGTGATGATTGTGGAGCAACAAAACCATCTACAGAATGTGAACATAATTGGAAAATTGCAAATGACAATACATATCACTGGAATGAATGTACAAAATGTGGAGAAATAAAAGACAAAGCAAAACACACAATGACAGCATGGAAAGATAATGGAAATGGAACACACAGCAAAACATGTACAAAATGTGGATATAAAATAACAGAAAATCACAATTATAATAATGATGGAAAATGTGATGACTGCGATGCAACAAAACCAAACACAAAATGCAACCATGATTGGCAACAAAAAGATGATGAAACAAATCATTGGAAAGAATGTACAAAATGTGGAGAAATAAAAGATAAAGCAAAACACACAGTAAAAGAATGGAAAGATAATGGAGATGGAACACATAGTGGAAATTGTACAGTATGCAATAGAAAAATAACTGAGAAACATGAAAAAGGAACAGATGGCAAATGTACAAAATGTGGAGCAACAATAAGCAATAACAATAATAATGGTAACAACAATAATTCAGGAAAAAATAACACATCAAATAATGTTATACCAAATACAGGAGCAAATTCTTCAGTAATTATTGGAATAGTAGCTTTTGCAGCAATAGCAGGAATAGCTTATATGAGATTAAAAAAATTAGAAAATAATTAATTATTAGATAAAGTACTCGTAATGAACAAATTATTACGGGTACTTTATTTTTTGTTCAAAAACAGAAAAATATGACGAAAATATGACATTTGTATGACAATTATGCAATAATTAGCACAAAAATGATTTTTTTTGATAAAATATAACCAAAGTATACGAATGATAATGTAAAAGGAATGGTGGATTTTATGAAAAGAAAACAAAATATACTAGTAGGAGCAGTTATATTGGGCATACTTGCAATAGTACTTATTATTATGATGATGACAACACGGAAAGGAGACTTATGCACATAATTGTTCTAAATGTGAAGGAACAGGAAAAATCCCATGTACAGGAACTCCGACAATGAAACCAGGGTCAGAGTCATATACAGTAACATGTTCAAAATGTGGCAAAAGTGTAATGCATCAAGCAATATGGAAATGTGATAAATGTGGGTTAATAAATCAAGTTTCAAATTGTATGACAGATAAAGGTGGATGTGGATACAAGCAAACATTTATTACCTATGGTGGAGCTGATCCAATACTATTAGAAAACGAAGATGTTGATATTGATTATCATAAACATAATTGCAAAATGGTTTGTACTACATGTAACGGAACAGGACAAGAGGACTGTACATATGGTAATTGGCAACAAGAGAACCAAATTTACCATGTAAGATATTGTACTTCTTGCAACAATGCAGATAGAGCAATGCATAATTGGACCAATGGAGTATGTTATGACTGTGGAGCAGTTTGTTCTCATAATTGGAATAGTGCAACAGGAACATGTACAATTTGTGGAGCAACATGTTCACATAGTGGAGCAACACATGCTAATAATGGAACATGTGTAACATGTGGATATAAATATGAAAATCATTCAAAAGGAGCAACAGTAAAATATAAAGATATAACATCAACAACACATACTCCATATTATGAATGTAGCTTTGCTGGTTGTGCATATACATATGATGAGGCAAGCGAAAATCATACTGTAACAACATGGACAGATAATGGAAATGGAAAACATAGCGGAACATGTACGAAATGTAATGAAAATGTTACAGAAGATCATAATTATGGATCAGACAACAAATGTACAAAATGTGGCTCAGTGCAAACATGTGAACATAATTGGACAACAGATAATGATGCAATAAACCATTGGGAAAAATGCACAAAGTGTGGAGAAACAAGAAATAAGGAAGCACATACAATAACAACATGGACAGATAATGGAAATGAAACACATAGTGGAACATGTACAAAATGCAACTATAAGGTAACATCAAACCACAACTATAATTCAAGTAATAAATGTACAGATTGTGGAGCAACAAAACCAGCAACAGACTGTGAACATAATTGGGTACAAAAGAATGATACAACAAATCATTGGGAAGAATGTACAAAATGTGGTAAAAAAAGAAATGAGGAAGCGCACACAATAACAACATGGACGAATAATGGTGATGAAACACATAGCGGAACATGTGCAAAATGTGGATATAAAGTGACAAAAAACCATGAATATGAAGGAAACAACTGTAAAGATTGTGGGGCAACAAAACCACAAGAAGAATGTACACATAATTGGGTACAAAAGAATGATTCAACAAATCATTGGGAAGAATGTACAAAGTGTGGAGAAGTTAAAAATAAAGGAACACACACTATGGCAGCAGCAAGAGATAATGGAAATGGCACACATACAAAAACATGTACAAAGTGCAATTATAAAGTAACATCAAACCATAGCTATAATTCAAGTAATAAATGTAAAGATTGTGGAGTAACAAAGCCACAAGAAGAATGTACACATAATTGGGTACAAAAGAATGA